>Ga0334722_10000028_pt1 | contig 213878 bp, 196 predicted proteins | sample C3_bottom_MG_FD_207210 | JGI IMG/M metagenome (GOLD analysis project Ga0334722, IMG submission 207210) | Sediment microbial communities from Yellowstone Lake, YNP, Wyoming, USA - C3_bottom | ecosystem: Environmental > Aquatic > Freshwater > Lake > Sediment | place: USA: Wyoming | collected... | reverse complement strand
GGGGCAACAAGGTGGGCCACAAGAGCGACGAAGTGCAGGGCATCGTTTCCTGGTGCCGTTCGCGCCGGATCCCCACGGTATTCTGGAACAAGGAAGACCCCATCCATTTCGAGACGTTTTTGAGCACCGCCAAATTATTCGATTACGTGTTCACCACGGACATCGACTGCATCCACCGCTACAAGGGCGCATTGGGCCATGACCGCGTGTACCTGCTGCCGTTCGCGTGCCAGCCGTCGGCGAACAATCCGCTCGAGACCTATGAGCGCAAGGACGCCTTCTGCTTCGCCGGTGCCTACTACGTCAGGTATCCGGAGCGGACGCGCGATCTCGGCAATTTCGTCAGCTCCCTGGCAACCTACCGTCCGGTCGAGATCTACGACCGCAACTACGGCAAGAGCGATCCGAATTATCAGTTCCCGGAGGAATACCAGCCGTTTATCGTGGGCAATCTTCCGTTCGATCAGATCGACCGCGCCTACAAAGGGTACCGGTACGCGATCAACCTGAATTCCATCAAGCAGTCACAAACAATGTTCGCCCGCCGGGTGTTCGATCTGCTCGCCTCCAACACCATAACGGTCAGCAACTTTTCCCGCGGCGTACGCCTTCTGTTCGGCGATCTGGTGGTGACCACCGACAGCGGCGACGAGATCGTGCGCCGCCTGGAGGCGCTTGGCTCGGACGACGTTGCCGGCCGCAAGTACCGTTTGGCCGGTTTGCGCAAGATCATGCAGGAGCATACCTATCAGGACCGCCTGGCGTACGTTGTTTCCAAGGTGCAGGGCCGTCCGCTGCCGGGACTGTTGCCGCGCATCCTTGTCACCGCCTATGCCAAGAACCAGCAGCAGCTGGATGCGGTGCAGGAGAGCTTCCAGCGCCAGACCTATGCGGAGAAGCGCCTCCTGATCGTCACCGCCGGCGGATTCACCCCGGAAGACGGTCCGCAGGACAAAGCGGTGCAGGTCCTGAGCGCCGGCGCCATGGGTGATACCCGCATCAGCGAACTGCTTGATGCTTCCGGGTACCTGGCCGCCATGGTTCCGGACGATTACTACGGCCCCCACTACCTGCAGGACCTCGCCCTGGCCACCCGCTACAGCGCCGCGTCGGCGATCGGCAAGGTCACCCAGTATGTCTGGTCGTCGAAGTCCGGGTTGGGCGTTGTCGCCGCGGGCAAGCAATATCAGCCCGCAACCGGCATACCGGTCCGGTCCGCCCTTGCCAAACGCGTCCTGGTGGAAGACCTTCTTTTGCGCGACTGGATCATCAGCCTGTATTCGCGTCAGATCGAGGCCGCCGACCTGCTGGGCATCGACGAGTTCAACTATTGCAAAAACGGCAATTCCCCAGAGTTTTTGTCAGGCCACGCGCATACGGTCAACGACCGGGAGGACCTCGATCTCGGCATCGGCATGGACGAGCTCATGCGGCGATCGGAGCGCATTGAAACGGAAGAGGCGGTTCCGGACGAATCGCCGATCCTGACCGGCGAAGCGCTGTCCAGATACTTCAAGCCACCCGCGAACAAAGGGTACAAGATGACCGTCCTCGGCCAGGCCTGGGAAGTGGAGTCAACCCTCGCGGATGAAAAAATAGAATATCTCTATGCTGCCACCGATGTCGCCCCGGCCGAGCTCGGCTATACCGGGAACATGCGGTTCCATTTCGATGTAACGCCGGGGCTCAACCTGCAGCTGGTCATGTATTTCCTGGATGCGCAGAAGCAGCGCATCAGCAACGTGGTGAAGACCGCCAACCGCAACCAGGAGGTCGCCATCCCCGCGGGCGCCGAATGGATCCGCCTCGGGCTGCGCATCTACGGCGGCGGTACGGCACGGATCAATGCATTGGTGCTTGGACACCGGGTACTGCGTCCGGCCGAGGTCATCGGCCGGGCCGAGCACCTGGTGCTGACGAACCAGTATCCCTCCTACGACGATCTGTATCGCAACGGTTTTGTCCACAGCCGCGTGGCGGCGTACAACGCGAGCAATGTGCGCATTGATGTCTTCCGTCTGCGCAACAACGAGGCCTTGAGCTACCACGAGTTCCAGAACGTGGACGTCATTTCCGGTTCGCAGGAAGCCCTGAACAAACTGCTGCAGGGGAACGGCTACAAGAACGTGCTGGTGCACTTTCTCGACGACGACATGTGGCGCGTGCTGCAGCATCACGTGGACCGCATCAACCTGTTCGTCTGGGTGCATGGGGCGGAGATCCAGCCCTGGTATCGCCGGGACTATAACTTTAAAACAGACCAGCAGCGGGACGCAGCCAAGATCCAGAGCGAAGCGCGGATGACCTTCTGGCGCGGCCTGCTCAAAAAGATGCCGGACAATCTCAAACTTATTTTTGTCTCAAAATATTTTTCAGAAGAAGTGATGGAAGACCTCGGCTTCAGGATCCCCGAAGCGAATTTTACGATTATTCATAATCCGATCGATACCGAGCTGTTCGAGTTTCACGAAAAGTCGCCGGAGCAGCGCAAGAAGATCTTGTCGATCCGTTCGTATTTTTCGAGAAAGTACGCCAATGACCTGAGCGTGCGGGCAATTCAGATATTGAGCAGCAAATCGTGGTTTAATGATCTGGAATTCAGGCTGATCGGCGACGGTGAGCTCTTTGATGAGATCCTGGCCCCGCTCCGCACGTTCAATAATGTCTACATCGAACGACGGTTTATGACCCATGCCGAGATCGCCGCGCTGCACCGTGAATACGGGATCTTCCTCTGTCCGACGCGCATGGATGCCCAGGGAGTTTCAAAGGACGAAGCAATGTCGTCAGGCCTCATCCCGGTGACCAATAACGTAACCGCCATTCCCGAGTTTGTGGACGCCTCGTGCGGCATTCTTGCAGAAGCCGAGGATGCCGAGGGTATGGCTGCGGGAATCGCGGACCTCTATATTCACCCCGAGAAATTTACAGAGATGTCCCTCGCCGCATCCCAGCGGGTGCGCAGACAAAGCAGCGCTGCTCAGGTCATCCAGAAAGAATTGAATCTGTTCAGTACGGCAACGGTCGCGCCTCAGCGACAGGCTCGCCAGGACCCATCTTCCAGGTCGCCCGTCGTTCGTTCAACTCCGCTTGCACCGTCATCAGGAGCAACGCGTGTTCAGGAAAGCCAGGTGCGATCGTTCCTGTCGTTCGACGTGGAAGCATTGCCCGGACGGGCATCGGATAATCTGTTCGATCATCTTGTCTGGGGGAAGACCGGCAATGAGGAGTTCGGCATTCGCCGGATCTGCTCGGTATTGCGCCAGCACAAGCTCATCGGCAATTTTATGATCGATTTTTCCGCTGCGCTCAGCTACGGAGATGTTGCAGTGCAGAAAGTCGTGGACTATCTCATCAGTGAAGGTCATGAAGTACATACCCACCTTCATTCGGAATGGGTCTTGCGAAGCTGGGGGCTTGAATCAGGCGATCTGCCCGTTGGATTCGACCGCCTGGACTACCGCATCGCGCGAAGCCTGCTCGATTATTCAGCGTGGAAATACCGCCAGTTCACCGGCATGGACGGCAAAGTATTTCGACCAGGAGCTTTCCTTTTCAACCGGCATACACTTTTGGCTGCGAGGGACGCCGGTTTCACCGCGATCTCCGCATTCAGGCGGGACCGCCAGGGCATGCCGAATCAAGATGAACGTTTATCTTTGATGACCGGACCGTTCCTGTGGGACAATGGTTTGGCGGAAATTCCCGTGGATTACTCTCCTGAGCCGCTGTCAACACCCTGGGGGAAATATCTCAGTTCGTTCGATCGTACGCATTTAAAGAAAGACAAAACATTTAATCTCGTCCTTCATTCATGGAGTCTGGCAAAGCGGGATGAGAACGGTCACCATCCGGTCTTCACTCCCGAGTATGAGGAACGATTGCATCAGATCTGCGATCACATTAAGCAGGCGGGCGCAGTTGTCGGCTATGGGGAATATCTCGCGCAAGCCGTCAACCTGGAGTCGGTTCCTGTCGACCTGAGCTTGTCAACCTCCGACCTGGTCATTTCCCGTGAAACGGTCACCTGCAGGATATGCGGAGCACTGGTGGCAAAAGAGGTGCTTACTACCGATGTTTGTCCGGCATGCGGATCGCGTTCACGGCATCGGCAGGTGTGGGATGTATTCAGAACGGCGGGCAATCCGTTCGAAGGAAAGTCCGTGATCGTCTGTCATGCGATCCCCATGGAGAAACAGGCTTTCTTATCATATGCAAAGACGCTTCTGAATTTCGACGTGCGGCCGGTTAGCTACGTTGATCAACAAATGGACATTCAGAACATGGAGATCGTGGCGAATGAAAGTTTTGAATGCTTTTTCGCGCTCCACGTGTTGAACCATGTCAAGGACGATGGCAGAGCGGTTTCCGAGATATTCCGTGTATTAAAGCCTGGTGGTGTTGCCGTTCTTACAGTCCCTTACCAGGAAGATGAATCTACGATCGCATGCGCCAACACAACGGAACATTACGGCGTGGAAGCATTGGAAAAGTACGAGGTCGGGACCTATCGGAATTACGGAAAGAACGACTTTCTTCAGCTGCTGAGCGCCTGTTTTACGGTGCGAGAATATGACGGCTTGGATGAGATGACCGGGGAATCCATGAAAGTATTTTATGCGTACAAACCCATGGGTTTGCCGACTTTGAAGCAGATGAACGATGATATTACAAACGTAGGTTAAAATGCTGGTACAGCTTGCCCCTTTATCCTCTCCCCAGCGGGGAGAGGGCAGGGTGAGGGGGATTCCGTAGGAATGAAAAAAAATATTTTGTTTGCATTACTACAGCCTGAACTTCGAATGCGGGGACATCTCCCGCTTGAAGCATAAGAGAGGCGCACGAACGTGACCATTAAATCATTTTTATCCTTTGATGTGGAAGCACTCCCCGGCAGAGTAGCTGACGCAGAAAATCATCTCGACCGCCTGATCTGGGGTAAAGTTGACGGGGAAGAGTACGGGATAACGAGGATATGCAAGGTTCTTCAGCAATACAAGATCAAGGGGAACTTTTTTGTTGATTTTTCGGCGTGTCTTCTCTATGGCGACAAGGAGATACAGCGGGTCGTCGATTATCTTTTAACCGAGGGTCATGAAGTTCACGCCCATCTGCATTCAGAATGGGTCATCAGAAAATGGGGATTGGACGGCATCGGAATAAAAGCAGGCGGATTTGATGAAATAGGTTTCCCTTTGACTAAAAGCCTGCTGTCCTTTACAGCGTGGAAATATCGCTTGTTGACCGGGAAAGATCCGTCATTCTTTCGTCCAGGGGGGTTTTTGTTCAACCGCCAGACGGCTTTGGCCGCAAAAGAAACCGGATTTAAGGGAATGAGTATTTATAACGATCACCGCCACGGCAGCCTGGCTGTTTCCAGTTTACCTGATGCAATGATGGAACCTTTTGTTTGGGAGAACGGCCTCATGGAAATTCCTGTGGACCTGTCTCCTGAGCCGCTAAATCATCCGATCGTCAATTATTTCTTTGTCTACGACCGCGTCCGAGAGCGAAAACAGAATAAAACATTTAACCTTGTACTTCACTCCTGGAGCCTGCTTAAGCGTGACGAACATGGGCATCATTTGTCCTTTGCTGCCGAGCATGAGGAACGGTTGCACTTGATGTGTTCTCACCTGACGAGTGTCAGTGACTTATTTGGCTATAACGATTACATAGAGCAATTCAGGCCGAGCGCGGTTTATTCCACGGAGAGCATTAAAGGCGTTGAGGATGAAAGAATACTTGTCCGGGATGATGTCGCCTCGTGTGTGATATGCGGAGCGATCATTGCGACCCGCATACTGAAAAACGATGTTTGCCTGTCCTGCGGTTCCCGTGCACGGCACCGGCAATTGGCGGACGCGATCAGGAAAGCGGGTAATCCGTTCGACGGCAAAACAGTCATAGCCTGCCATGCCACTCCTCTGGAGATATTGTCGTTCCTGCATCAGGCCAAGGAATTGCTGAATTTTGATGTGCGGCCGGTTGAATATGTGAACATGCAGATGGACATCCAGGATATGAGCGTGATCGAGGACAACAGGTTTGATTGTTTTATCGCGCTTCATGTTTTAAATCATGTCAAGAATGATGCCCAGGCTATTGCAGAGATCAGCAGGGTACTCAAGCCGAACGGCATGTTTGTCGTCACCGTGCCGTATCGGGAAGATGAAACGACAACTGAATTGGAAAATATAACCGAACATTACGGCAAAGATGCTCTTGACCAATTTGGTGTAGGAAGCTATCGAAGATACGGCAAAAAGGATTTTGCTGATCTCCTGTCAGGATTGTTTGATGTTGCTGAATTTGACGGACTCGATGATATAACGCGAGCACCCATGACCATCTTTATGGCGCGCAAACGGGAAACGGTTGCAGTGAACGCATCAGAACAGAAGCTTGAGATCCTTGCGCCGAAACCCGTGGAGGCAGCTTCGATTACATTAACTGCACAACCTATTGAAACAGCAACAGTTGCTGCTGATGTTCCTGCTTTGGCGGAAGTTTCTGTTGAAGCTCATGGTGATTATAAGATTACTGAAGAACGGCTATCGCATTTGCGATCATTAGAACAGTGGCCCAGTAAGAATATCAGATGGAATTCACTTCAGGATTTTGTGGATCAAATAAGTATTGAATCAGGCATTCATTCCATCCTTGTCGGCAATGTTATTCTGGATATCTTCATAGGGATCGTGCACTCTTCACCAGCATATGTTTATTTTCATGGAAACTGTCCAAGGTGCGCATCTTTTTATCTTCCCGTATTCAGCGGATCAAATATAACAGGAAGCCTGAACACAACAAAGATCGTTCCCAGCGATCCTGCATTACTTCTTGATGCCGAACTAGAGCTTGCCTGGCATGCAGGGTTCAAGGGTGTGGACCTGCAAGGCACATATAACAAGATAATAAAGAAAGTACTCGATGTAACCGCTGCCCCCTACTCGGTTTTTTGGGGAGGAAGCGGAGGGGGATTTGCGGCTCTTTATTATTCGTATTTCGTGGAATCTTCAATTGCATTTGTTTGGAACCCGCAAGTAAATTTGCTGCATTACCACGATCATGTGGTTAAAAAATATGGGCAAACAGCTTTTGGTCTCGAAAAAACCGAAGAACTTGCGCCTGCATTGAACAATAATGTTGTCTATGATCTGGCATCTCTCTATAAAAACGGGCATAAGAATAAGATCATCTATCTTCAGAACTATGAAGATTGGCATACGCAGGGACATCTTGTCCCATTTTTAAAAGAAATGGGTCTTGCTCACAAAATTGAAGGAAAAGAGTTTTACAATGGCAGGTTGTCTCCAGATTTTTACCTGTTTCTTGGGAACATCTCGAAAGATCACGATCCGCCGGCTTACAGCGAGATCTATTTATGCCTGAATAATTATTATTATACCCAGGGAAAAACCACAGAGTTCGATTTTAACGCCTTTAGAAAAAATCATCATCGGGCTGCTCCAACGCCCGATTGGATTGTTGATAAGGTGACCGCAAAAAGAATATCCTATTTCAAGGAAGACTGGCCATTGTTTACCGAACATCCGGCCATTGACGATAAGAATCCTTTTCTGATCAAGTTGTCAACAAGCGAAATAGTTTCAGTTAATGCGGATGGAGAAATTAATTGGGAAACGGAGTTTAAGAACGACATCGCAACCAGCATTTTCGAACTAAATTCATTAATGCATGTTGGAAGGCTGCTCGGCGCATTTGAAGAATCAAAAGATGAGATAATGCTTGAAGCTGCACTAAAGATACTTTCAAGTTTTTTCAATTATATCCGCGACAAAAAAGCGTATCATCAGATAATGACGAATCGCAGCTATTCTAGTGCAGATCATTCGATGTCCATTCGTGCCAATGTACTTATAAAGGCGGTCCAGATCCTTCGTCAACGGACAGATCACCGGGAGCTTCTGAAGAATGCCATTGCTCACATCTGGGACATTGCGGACATAATCAGCAATGCAGAGAATGTCGAACCTTCAAATCATGGAATCATGGTATGCGTCACCCTAGCCCAGATAGCCAATCAATTTTCAGAGTTGCAATATTTGCATGAAGAAATGCTTAAAGCATCAACCAATAATTTATTATCATTGATGAATAAATGTTTTGATACTGATGGATTTGCTAACGAAAATACCGTCGGATATCACAGGTTTATTCTAAAACTTCTTTCAGAATATATTAATTATATTGATAAAAACAAATTGGTAAATGATCAGCTCCAGGATATATCTAATATGATATCCAGAGGTGAGCAGGCGTTGTCGATTTGTGTCTGGCAGGACGGAAGCATCCCACCGCTAGGCGACTCGCCTATGTATAAACTGGCAGCACCTTCGATTAATCATTCAAAATGGTTTAAGCAAAGCGGGCTTCTTATTATAAAAAACGCAGATCTTTATTTGTCGATGATCTGTGGATCGAGGAGTGATAATCATAAGCAGGTAGATGATTCATCGATAACTCTTCGATATCATAATGAAAACATTGTTATAGATGGCGGGTCTTTTTGCTATGATGCAAACAACAAGTACCGACGTTATGTGGAATCTTTTAAAGGGCACTGCGCGATTTATCCTGAAGAGTTGGCAGACTTGTCCGCGCTCAAATATCTCTATAATGTTCGAGGAAAGGCTGCCATCACGGAGTATGTGGAAAAACCAGAATCGACATACGCTCAGTGCAATTATTCAGTAAACAACGAAGAAACGAAAGTAATCCGCCAGGTCTGGGTATTATGGCCGGATGAAATCGTCATTGTTGACCGAGTTGTTGTAAAGGGACGTGAGAAGGCGAAAGCCTTCAGTCAGTCGTTTCTTATTTCACCACATATGATTTCCACTGCAAAGTCAGATGACAAATATACATTTGATGGAGACAGACACTGTCTCACGGTGTATCATTTATCAGGCTCCAGAAGTTCGCTTTATCATGGACAAGAAGAACCGAATCTGATGGGTTGGTGTTCGATGGACTGGCAGGTTGTTCTTCCAACATACCAGATAGTATTCTCTCAGATTTGCGTTGCGTCTACTTTTGTCACTGTTCTTAAATTGCAGCCAAAAGGAAGCATGGAAATTCCCAGAGACCAACTGAAACTATGGAATACGGGAATACTTGATCGCGTTTAATTGAACGTATCCTGTTTTTTAACATGCCATGATGAAAGGGGTATGAACAGTGTCAGGCTAACGCGTTGACACTGAATTTTGCGGAAATTTAATAAAACTATGGTAAAGACCCTGCTCAACCGGATATTTAACGTGAACAATCACTCTGGTCGCTATTTGTTCGCTGATTTCAATAAGCCGTTCACTGCATCGAATGGAACTGAGCGAGCAAAAGGAAATAAGAATATGTTTATAAAAGGTTCCGCATACAAAGAACAAGGCTTGACATGTAATGGTGATTTACTCACACCGTTTTACTTCGAGCCACCGGTAGAGATTGGAGTTACAACCTCAGTTTTAATCATGTTTATATAGGAATGCACAGCTATATAAATGGAGGAACTATTCGTGAATACACGCATATAGGTCGTTATTGTTCTCTAACTGAGGGAGTTATCATTGGTTCTCCCAATCATGCTATGGATTTGTTGTCAACGCATCCATTTGCTTCAAAATGCCCTATTGACGATGAATTTGGATTTCCTTATGTCGCAAAAACGATCAAAAAACAGTCTGCTGAAATTGGAAATGACGTGTGGATCGGTGTAAAAGCAGTGGTCCTTCAAGGCGTCAATATTGGAACGGGTGCCATTGTTGCCGCCGGCGCAGTTGTGACGAAAGACGTGCCTCCGTATGCAATTGTCGGGGGAGTACCTGCGAAAATAATACGCTATAGATTCCCAGACAGTTAGATCGCCGAGCTGTTGGCCTCAGAATGGTGGAAATTACCCATCGATATACTGCAAAAATTGCCGACGAACAACATAAAGAAATGCATTGAGCTATGCGCAGAATACAGTGAACTCAAGATAGAAAGCTGCTTTATTGCTGTTGAGTGAGCGTAATCTTTATTCGATAATCATTTTAACCGATGCGTTGGAGGGTATTACATGGATTTTACCGTTGAAGCTTCAATATCGCAAAATGGAATGATCTCCGCAGAGATCAAGTCCGACATGCAAAATGTAGAATATGCTTTCTATGTCCTGAAGGACGGTGTGCGCATTCATATCAGACCGTATTTACTTGATCGAACGCTTCAATTCGACACGCAGCAGGCAGTCGGCAAATACCGCGTTAAGGGGTATGTAAAGGATGCTTCCGGAAACAGGGAAGAAAAATCATCGGAAGAGCTTGTTTATTCGCTGCAATCAAGTGTGCAGGGCGCGAGTGTCAAGGAACCACAGGTGAAGAAAACGAGCACAAAAAAGACGAGTATAAAGAAAAAGAAGAGTAAGAGTAAAAAGAAATGACAACGAGAGTTGCGGGAACGACCGTGAAGGCATTATATTGTGAAGAGCAGGGTTCACCTTATCGCCATATGGCCCACTGCTCAAACGAAGCTTGTTTTGGCAGGTCAGGGAAAGTTCCCCTCACCCAACCCTCTCCCCGCGGGGGAGAGGACTAAAATGTAAAAAGCCGTAGAGATATCAAATGCGTTTGCCGTAGCAGCGAACAGGGGAATTCAGTATGAAAAGATTCATTGTAAAAGCCGATGACATGCGGCTAAACTATAATATTTCAAAATTCAGAAGCCTCATCAGCTTGTGTGAAAAACACTCGATTCAGCCGAGCATCGGCGTGATCGGTTCCGCGCTTCATAACGGCCGATACAAAGACCAGCGATATATCGCCGACCTGACAAAGAACGGTTCCATTGAGTTGTGGAACCATTCGTTCAGCCACAAAGATATGACACAATTCACGAATGAACAGGTTGCCTGGGAGATCGCAAGGACCAGTTCGGAATGCGAGAAGGCCTTTGGCTTGAAACCGGTCGGTTTTGGCGCGCCCTATAACAAATTTAATAAGAAGATCGACAAGATAGCCACCGATCTGGGCATACAATACTCCTATGAAAGCTTGTTCACGAAATTTGAATACTTAACTCCGGAAATCAATGTCCTCTTCGACGGACAACCGCATTTCGTCGAATTCATGCGGCGTATCTCGTCAAAAAGAGAACTGCCCCTGATCGTTATGCAGATCCATCCTTCTCGGTGGTATGCCAGCTGTTTCTCGGAATTTGAAAAATGCATACTCTGGCTGCACGAACAAGGCTACGTCTCAACGACGGCTCAAAATGCCCTTGCGAACGGAAAAGAAAAGCGTCAAACCATAAAGGATGCAACAAAGGAAGTAACCTCGATACACGAATTGAGAACTGACGTATTAGCCGCTTTCTGGGCTAAAAACGCGAAAACGTACAATAAGACGTTGTCGAATTTCTCTACGTATTACCTTCCTCGCTTCACGAAGAATGCCGCAAGCATCAGGGACCTGCTTTCCGAACTTGATGTCGACCTGATAGGACATCACGTGGCTGATGTCGGGTGCGGGCTTGCCCAGTGGGTCATTCCTTTTTATGAGTTTACCTATAATTGCCGCATCTACGCTTTTGATACGAATAAAACCATAGCACAGGCATTGACCGATGCGCAGGAAAACATACTTCTTCCGAATAGTTTTAAAATCCTCTGTGAGGATTTTACCAAAACAACATCCATTCCACCGGCGACGCTCGACATTATCACGTGCGCGAACGCAATCAATTATATTTTAATCCGTGATTTCATAGCAAAGTCCTCTGAATTATGCAAAAATAACGCTAAGCTTATTATTCTGCATCAAACCAGTGAATTCAACCATGTGGGGTACAAGGAGGCGGCCCAGGCGGGCAATTTGGAGATGGCCAAAGAGCGGGCCTTGAGTGAACTGCGCCAGCAGGCCGCGAGATCGGGTTTTGCGGGACTTTTGCCCATGCGAACCACATACTCGCTGGAGGAAATGGAGTCGTTATTCTATATATTCAAATTTGAAATGTACGATGATTTTGTGCCCAGCTGGGAACGCCGGGAAAACGGCGTGCCGATCTTTCAGGGTTCCATCTTTGTTAAATATCCGAACTCGAGTCTTGAAACGCTGACCCCGCAGGAACGCATTGAACTGAGAAAAATGGTCTGCCGCACGGGCAATTCGAATTTGGATGACGAAATCTTCTCGCAGAACTCCGGTGATCTTGATGACGTGGGATTGAGCATGTTAAAAGCGCGTTCCGGCGTCATGTTGAAGAACAGCCACGCGGAGCGGTTTGAACTCGATTACACCATCGCGATCGCGATAAAAACAAAGTCTTATAAGATCATCAAGGAAATCGTTCTGCAGCAGGAACGTAAAAATGTCGATCTCCTGCTGGTCGCGTTCATCACCTGCATCATGGATCGCAACATAAAAGGCGCCGAGGAGGTCTTTGAGGCGATACAAAACCTGGAAACATCGACCAGGACGCTTCGGCTGGCCGAATCGTTTTATATGCTGCTTACGGGTGAAAAGGATGCCGCATTAAAGACGCTGTCGAGTTAGCTACCGCTCCGTGAGGTGACGCCCATGAATACGTTCCAGAAAATGCGAACAACCATTATTGCAGCGCTTATCATCATCGCTCTTCATGCGAGCGCATCGGCGCAGGGTGTCAAAGACCACGCGTTTCTCATATTTGCAGCAGGTTTCGGAACGCTGGCTGGTCCGCCGAATAATCAACTGCAGCTGGGAAGTCTTCATATGCTGGAAGGACGGGGAAGCATTGACTATGATCTGTACGATGGCAATGCAAATCTTCAGCAGACGAACGCTCCTTTTAAACATGAGATGACGGCGCCCTATAGAGGAAAAAAGGACTGCCAGGGTAGAGATTTGGAAATCGCGCATCCCTTGAAGCATGTCCATGATGCCATCTCCTGGAAGCAAACGGCCGATTCACTTATCGTTGTCACGAGCGAAGGAGTGGAAACCTGGCAGCCGGACCCCAAGGTCCCGTTTGCCTATGTGCTCGCTTCGATGAAGAATGAAAAAGGGACCGAGCTTCCGTTAGCCGTTGGGTACGCATTTCTCGCGGACACGGACACGGTAACGACCCAGATCTCCCGGGCAAACCTGCTGGACCGCTATAACGGTGAGATTCATCACAAAGACATGAAGCACTCCGCAACTGACGACTGGCTTTCAAAGGGGAGCAGTTTTGATCTGAGGGAATTCACCGAAAGCTACGGCGGAAGAATTCTGAAGCATTCAAAACAAGGTATTTTACAGGATCGGGACAACTGGGCGCATCACAGCATTCTCTTTGATTACTCAACAAGATCAAACCTGATCATGTATCACGACTATGGTCATGATTTCAATCATAACGGTTGTTTCGATGAATCCGGTCATGCGAAAACCATGTTCGGGGTCAAACGCAACGATTCCGACAAGCTGAGAGAAATCGTCTATATCGAATATTCGTACAATAAGCGCACCGGATTCCCCATGATGTCCGTTGGCCGCTATTACACCTCAGGTTCAGGGAAGAAGGAATAAACATTGAAAACAGATGCGCAGGTCAAGCCGATATTTATTTGCGGCACCGGTCGGTCCGGAACAACGATCTTTACCAAACTTCTCGGATGTCACCAGAACGTCTGGGCTTTCAAATGGGAGAGCCAGCTCTTTGCCGGCATTCCGGGTCTCGGAGATGTTGTTAATTCCGGCTACGATCCTCAGATGATCGAAAAATTTCTGGAACGCGTCAGAGGACACCTGTTCAAAAGAAATGTACGGGGTGTTGATTACGGACTGTTCGCGATCATATCATCACAGGACCTGGAAACGGCGCTGATCACGTTTGCGCAGGAACTGCTTGACGGCCGGAGCGCTGAGGCAAAGCTGCTGAGCTGCAAGCATCTTTCCGATGCCATTTTCCTGCCGCCCGCGATGCGCGAAGGGGCGCAGGTATGGTGCGAGAAAACGCCGAGAAATATCCTGTTTGCCGATGTGATCGCGAAGATTTATCCGGAAGCGAAGTTTATCAATGTGGTCAGGGACGGCAGAGATGTCATCTCCAGCATCCTGCAAAAGAAGTTCTGGCCCGTTTCACGCTCTAATCGGTTTCCGAGCACGAGTTTGTTCGCGGGCGAGGTTGATTTTGACAAAGTGGCCGGCTACTGGAACGCGCTGATTGATATCGGCCGCGAGCAGGAGAAACAGATCGGAGCATCGCGGTGGATCAATGTAAGGCTGGAGGACATCATCAGCGACAGGGAACACACGTTCAAGACGGTATTTGAATTCATTGAGATCGATAATCGACCGGACATCTATGAAGCCATGCACAAGCTCATTCGCATGTCATCGGTGAACAGCGGGCGGTGGAAACAGGACCTTTCCAGCGAACAGATCGACAGAGTGAATGCCATTTCAGCAGAAAATCTTCAGCACTTTGGCTACAGCGTAACATAGCCCGGGAAAGCGAGCTTCTATCATGAAATCTCCAAATGTAAAATGGCATCATGCCACCGTAACCCGCGCGCGGCGGGAAGTGCTGAACAATCATCACGGTGGTATCCTGTGGTTCACCGGACTTTCCGGCGCCGGAAAATCCACGCTCGCGCATGCGGTAGAAGAGCGCTTGCATGGAATGCAGTGCCGGACCTTCGTATTTGACGGGGACAATGTCCGGCACGGCCTGTGCGCGGACCTCGGCTTTTCCGCGGAAGACAGGACGGAAAACATTCGCCGCATCGGCGAGATGGCGAAGTTGTTTCTTGAGGCGGGTGTGATATCCCTGACGGCGTTCATTTCACCGTTCCGCAGCGACCGTGAACGCGTGCGCTCGCTGGTGCCGCATGGTGATTTTATCGAGATCTATTGCCGTTGCCCGCTGGAAGTGTGTGAAGAGCGCGATGTAAAAGGCATGTACAAACGGGCACGCGCCGGCGAGATCAAAGATTTTACCGGCATCTCCTCGCCGTATGAGGAACCGGATCGCGCTGAGCTGGTTGTCGATACCAGCGCAACCAATCTCGATGAGTGCGTGGAAATGGTCGTGAAATTATTGCGTGAACGTATGATTATTTCCGGGTCATGATGCAATGCCAACGGGGGGGCCGTGAAGGATTTAATTGCCTGGGAATAGCTGACTTCCCGTCGATAGCCTGAATGGTCAACGTAGGGTGCGCATTGCGCACCATCACGATTCATGACAATCGACTGAATGTTTGGTGGGCAGTGCCCACCCTACTTACTTCAAGAGAATTCCGTCCCATACCACACTGTGCATCGTCGAAATATACATGTCCATTGTTGATGCGATCCCATAATGAAAAATGTCCACGTCGTGACCTATGAAGCTATATCTCTTTGATCAAATTCTTGAAACGCACGTTGTAGATGCCCTTTCCTCAGCTCTCCTCGCAGAAGGTCACTCTGTCACCCTGTCCGGTCCGGTTTGGCAGGGACATCGCTTTCCTGAGCGTCCTGAAGATATTTCAATGATTCATGAGAAGATCGATGAAATGCTTGCGGAACAACCCGATGCGATGTTCAATTTTCGCGCAAGCAGCCTTCTTCCTGAACATATTCTCCGCATTCGAAAAGCAGGTGTTCGCACTATCGTCTGGTTTCCTGACGACCCGGTGCTGTATAACCTGGTCTATGGGAAGATTATCGACCTCTATGACATCCCTTTGCATTGCGGTGACCAGCGGGTTCTCAACTTTTATCATTATCACGGCCATACCACAGGCATCAATTTTCCCTTCTGGCTGGATCCGGCGGTGTTCAACTATGTTTATGACCCTTCTGCTGCAACGGGCAATGTTGTTTTTTTCGGGAATATGCATGGTCCGATAAGGCAGGGGAGGTATGATATCGTGTGCAGTTCGCACACAGACGTGTCGATATACGGAAAAGTTGCCTCTGATCCGCGAGGACGCGTCAAAGGAATTATTAACGGACCTGCCGAAACGGTGAAGGTTCTGGGAACCTATCGGATCGGCATCAATATAGCGCAAGAGTTCTCGTCCTATGCGAATACACAATATGATTACCCCGGCCTCGCGATGTTGGGAGCGTTCTTTCTGCCGAGCCGCGTTCTTCAATACGCATCAACAGGCCTGCCGGTTGTAACGGTGCAAACGATGCGTCAGGATGACGCGCATTGTCCTCCCGGATTCCACGCGAGAGACGCCGAATCAGCCGGATTGCTGATCAAGCGCTTGCTTGAACATCCGGACTACCTGGTCAAAATATCCAAAGCAGCGCGACGTATCGTTGAACAGCGGTTCAGCGGCCGCCAGCGCGTTAAATTGCTTGAATATCTGCTCACCGGGCAATCAATCGCCGATTTCACGATGCACGAACGTGAGATGATGTATCAATGGTTTTAAATCAATGACACCACGGAGTCCCTGTTGAACCCCGCAATAGAATTGCTGCGAAATGACCTTGCCGGCAAGGTGATCGACCAAGGAATACACTGGCGCATTCTCTTCATCGGCAGGTCCGTGAACGGTACGACCGATATTGTGCCCTGCCTGTCGCGGTCGCTTCGCAACCTCGGGCACCATGTGTTGGACATCGATCTCAGAAAACATGCCGAGCTTATCGACGATCCCGCATGGATCTTCAGCGGTCATGGCCCTGTTTTTATAAAAACTCAGCCGCTGGAGCAGATGATCAGGCGGTTTGCTCCGCAAATGATCATTTGCTGCGCTGGAGGACTCACCTTCAGGCCTTTGGATGCCGAAGCGCTTAAACAACAGGGAATAGTGCTGATCGGATTGACGCTGAGTGATCCGGATGTGTTTTCAACGGTCCATCCACATGTTGGCGTATTTGATTTTCATACAACCAATGCGCTCTCCGCTTTAAGCATGTACCGGGAGAAGGGGATTTATAATACGTTGTATTTCCCTTTCGGCATTGACCGCGGTTTTGTAACGCAGCAGGTTTCACAGGCAAATGAGCTGGCAGCGGATGTGATCTGCATGGGGCATGCTACAAAGCGGCCTGAACGCAATGCGTTCATGAAAAAAATGGCGGAGCAGTTTGATGTAAGAACGTACGGATCGGGATGGGAAATCCCGGGCAGCGAGGTCGTTGCCGGGGAGCGCATGGTAAAAGCAATGCGCATGGGAAAGGTCCATGTCAATTTTCCTTTGACCCATGCCGGGCATATCAATATAAAATGCGGCGTGTTTGAATCCATCGGCAGCGGCGCATTGTTATGCACGAGACGATTTCGGGAAATGGAGGCATTCTTCAATTACGACGATGAGATCATCGGATATGAGAATGAAGAAGATCTTTCTTGCCAGCTGCGGGCGGTCCTCGATGCTCCCGAACGCTATCAACAAATTACGGAAAAAGCGTTTCGACGTCTGATCAATGAGCATTTATACGAACACCGGTGGATGTCGTTTTTTGAAAAGATTTACACGGTCACAAAAGACACCGCGCCCTGGATGAGCGAAGACCGTATTGGCGCAGTTCGCACAACACTTTCCCGGTCCTATCCACGTGCCAGAAAGGTCATCGTATCGGGTTTTTATGGTGCCCGTAATTGTGGCGACGAGCTCATTCTTGCCTCGATCCGCGAAGGGCTTGAAAAATCCGACCACGGAGTTCAGGTATGGGTTGCGGCGGAAAACCCGAGAAATGTGGAGTCAGACCACGGGTTGCAGGCTTTTGCACGGAAGAAACACCATGAATCCCTCCATTCACTACGTACTGCTTCGGCGGTTATCGTGGGAGGAGGCGGGTTGTGGCACGATTATACCTTTGAGCGTTCCGGCGGTCTCATGGGAATGTTTCAAGGCGCGACGATCTCCATCGCCGGATTCAGCATTCTCCCGCTCCTGGGAAGGATGTTCGATCTGTCTTTTTTTGCAGTAGGGCTGGGTGTCGGTCCGTTAGAGAACCGTGATGCCGGGCGCATGGTCAAGTTTGTGGCATCGCAGGCGGAATTGCTGTATGTGCGTGATAATGTGTCTGCGGATATTCTGAAAAAACTGAACGTTACGGAAAGCAGCATTATAGTTGCTCCGGATGTTGCCTATGCGCTGACCTTACCGGCGCTTGAAATACCCCGAGAGGTAGAAGATCTTTCGGCCAGGGGCTATACGCTTATCGGACTCAATCTGCGTCCCTGGGCCGGAATGGTTGAGGAAAAGGTTGTTTCAGCTATCTCCAGGGCTCTTCGGGAAATTGCCAAACAACGACGTATTGCGATCATTGGAATACCGATGCAAGCCGGCGACCACGTGGATATTGCGGTACTGAACCGGGTTGCCGCACTATGCTCGCCGGATGTGCCCATGGTCACCCTGTCCGCCCCCTTGACGCTTGAACAATTAACAGGAGCGCTAAGTTGTGTTGACGCGCTCATGTCCATGCGTCTGCATGCCTGCCTCATGGCGCATCGGTTGAGAAAGCCGGCGGTGGGACTTGCATATGATCCGAAAGTAAGCAGTCATTTCGCGGAACTTGGACGTTCCGAATTGTGCATACCGTTGACAGCGGATCATGAACCCTATGTAACTGCGCTGACACAGGCGCTTAAGGAACAGGGTTCAGTGCCGCGGCAATGCGCCGACAACATAACAGCCTTGGAACGGAAATCGCGGTCCACGCTTGCCCGCATTGCCGAATGCATTGCCGCGCAGCCCGCGCCTGGCGTCGTGTATGAGATTCCCGGCATCCTTGATGGGCCTTTGCATGAGGTGGTATCAGTTCCTTCGGGAACCGGCGGCGCCGGGCGCAAGGCGTTGGAAATGAGCGCGCACTTTGAAGATATCACGATAGCGGTCAAGGAGATGGCATCGCCGGTCTGGAAATACGGCGCGCTGTACGCCGCTCCGCATGAGCTGCAGATTAGCCTGCCCACGGAAAAGCCGCTCAAAGGTCAGGAAACAGCGCTTTCCGGAATGCTTGTTCTCAGCTCAAAAGAAGGTATGGAAGTGACGTTTACTCTTGAGTCGAAATATATGCGTCACGATCTGCTGGGACGCCTGTTCTGGGAAGTTCGTGTCGGACAATACGTTATAGCTGAAGACCTTGCATTTTCAGACGCTCCTGTACAGATGAAGTTTCATACCATCGGCGCAACAGCCGTGCCTGTGGGATTACGTATTTATGTGGTAAAAGACGGTCCCAAAGCCATCTCCTGGCCAAAAGCAACATTTGTTCAGCTTAAGATCAACGGCTGCATACCCTCTGCGGATATCGCCCGGGAATCGCTGCATGCCAGTCGTGGAAAAGTGATGCTGTCGGAACCGAATAACCGACATGGCTCATGAATAACATGCTAGAATATCTCAGGGATTGATTGAACTCATGGATCATCGAAATCTTAAAATAGCCCTGATAGCGGATGAATTGACCCGCACCTGCCTGAAATATGAGTGCAAGGTCATGGATGTGACGCCGTTGAACTACCGGTTTGTTCTGAGCCTGTGGCGGCCGGACATGCTTTTTGTAGAATCGGCATGGCAGGGCAGGCGCAATTCCTGGAAGTACAAGATCGCTGCATATCCGGAGCGGCCGGAACGCACGAATGACGCCCTCAGAAAGGTCGTTGCCTATGCACGGGATATCGGCATTCCCTGCGTTTTCTGGAACAAGGAAGACGGGGTCCACTTCGAGCGGTTTATCGCCAGCGCTGCGCTTTTCGATTATATATTTACGGTGGATGTGAACTGTGTCGATACGTATAAATCGGAAATTATACGGCCGGTTGTTGTAACGACACTGCCTTTCGCTGTTCAGCCGAAGATTCATCATCCTGAGGCGAGCGGGTATAAGTACAAGCGCGCCTGCTTCGTGGGCAGCTATAGTCATCATATTCATGAGCTGCGCCGTCAGCGACAGGACATGCTTTTTGCCGCATCATCGGAGATCGGGTTGACGATCTTCGATCGAAACTCGAACAGAGCATCAAGAAACTATCGCTACCCCGACCTCCCGGGTCTGGAAATCCGCAAAAGCGTCGCCTATGATCAAACAGCGCAAATTTACCGGGATTACATGATTTCCCTGAATGTGAACACGATGGAGGATTCTCCTACGATGTTCTCAAGACGGTTGATCGAGATCCTCGGTTGTGGAGGCATGGCAATTACCACGCCATCCGATTCGGTTGACAAATATTTTAAAGACTACTGCTATGTCGTGAAAACGGAACATGAAGCTCGTGAGCTCTTCAGGCGCCTGAAGGACGGGTTGGGAAAACGGGAACTGGAGATGACGCGCGCCGGCGCGGAGTACGTGCTGAACAACCATACCTGGGCGCACCGGTTGAATATTATTCTCACCGTGATCTCGTAACATGATCCTCTGCTGTTTGCCGCGTTTGCTTTTGAAGGAGCATTGTTTCCTCGTGAACACCATCGTCCCAATAATAATGCGGTGCATGCTTGCGGCGATTGTCTTTGCGGGATGTCCGCAGACCGGCATTGCTGCAGAGGAAGTGCTGACGAACGGCGGCTTTGAAAAGCTTGATACGACCAGTGTACCAGCAGGATGGGTGCTCTACACCGGAAATGTTCCCGAGAGCCAGGAAACGATCGATCCACGTGCCCACAGCGGAATTCATGCCGTGAGACTCCTGGCTACCGGTCCGGAGGGTCGCGACAACCGCTATTCCATTGGGCTGCAGCAGGATGCGGCCTGCGTACCGGGCAAGCACTATGTCGGTTCAATTTGGATAAAAGCTCTGGCCCGCAACCATACGGATGCGGTTATTCTGCAGATGTCCTTTCCTGGTACTGACCTGGTGAAATCGCGCAGTTTAGCGCCGCCTATCAATGGGGACTGGCAGAAATTTACGGTCAATGCGGTAGGTCCTTCCGGTTGTTCAAAAATACGCTTGTTGATCTACGCTTTGCACTATTGGACCAGCGAGACCCTGCTCGACGATGCTTCGTTGCAGGTCGATGCCCTGGACACCACCGGCGCGCGCGGTGCGGTTCTGAAGTATGGTGACGTGCCCCTGAAAACTCCTCATGAGCTTCAGATGGCAACTCCTCTGGTCATGGGCGGACAGCCGTTTGCAACCATCGCTGCTCCGGCGGATCCCGCGTGGCAAAAACTCGCGAACGAGCTGCAATCCGAACTGCAAAAGAAAACAGGCGTGAAGCTTCCCATCTGCCCCCCGGACAAACTCGCGAGCCTGCTTGCCTCAGAAAAGAACATTATCGCTATCGGGAACATGAACAATAACTTTGTGATGGAGCGGTTGTACTTCAACTTCTACACCCGTGCGGATTCGCTGTGGCCAGGGCCCGGGGCCTTTGCCCTGAGGACCATTCACCAACCTTTGAATTTTAGCGACAAGATTAACGTGTTGGCGATCGAAGCCGGAGATCTGACCGGGGCGCAGGCCGGGGTGGCGGAACTGCTTAATCGACTACCTAGTGGTCGTGACTGCGGTTTGAATAAGCCGTTGCTCTATGTTTCCAATGCGCAGCGTTTGGATGAGGTGAAACTCAAGGAGTTGCCGTCGCTTGATGGTGACCGTGATCTGTGGTGCCGCTTCCAGGAAGCCGCACGCGGTTACCGCGACAGCGGCGACCTGGTTTGGGCCAAAAGGGCTAAGGAGGCTCTTCAGGCTGCCACGCTGCGTTTGAACCGGGACCCAAATTACCGCCTCACCTGGCCGGAGGAGACCACGTCAGACGGCATCGGGTCCCTATGGGATGTGATCGAGGAAGCCCCAATCTGGAGCGACTCGGAGCGCCTGGAAGCGGAGAACGCTTTGTTCGCATCCATGCTCAGTTTGCCGCGTCACGTGGGCGGTTATTGGGGCCAGTTCGCCAATAATGATACGATTCTCTTTAACCACACAACGTTTCCCATGCTGGGCATCTATTGGATTGCCCGCTTTATGGACCGTCACCACCCTCAATACTCAACCGCGTTTGCGGATTATCTTGTCCAGGTACAAGGCGCCTTCAGAGGGCAGATCAAGAGCTGGAAGCCTCAGTGCGACTCTGATTCCTATGGAACTCTGGTGCCGGGACATACCATGGAGTACACGCTGGCGCAGAATGATTACAGCTATTTTTCTTCAGGACAGGTCAGGCACTATGCCGAATTCATGACCGGTACTCACGATAATCGCGGTGCGCCTGCCGGCTTTGGCGATTCGAACTATTCTCCCCGACCTGGCTATGAGCGACTGGCCCTGCCCATGGCCCTGTGGTATTACAAGGATGGAAGGTATTTGTGGCGTCTGCAGCAAATCTACGGAAAGAACTGGCCAAACCCGTATGATCAAGAGGTAAAACCCGTACCGTGGACGGAAATGGCGGGCATGACGGTCTGGAAACAGGCGCCGGAATTCTACCGCTGGGTGACGACGCACCCATCAGCTGATGAACCGCTGGTGCCTACTACCGTTCCTTACGAAAAAGCTTTCGACAAAATAACGTTTCGGGAAAACCTGGATAGGAACGGTCAGTTTCTTCTGCTTGACGGCATTGCTCGAGGCAAACATCTGCATTATGACGGAAACGCGATCATCAAATATTATGCTGACAACGAGGACTGGCTCGTGGATGGAGATTACCTGGTCCGTAATACGACCGAACATTCCATGGTCAGTATTGTACGCGACGGGCGTTCCGACCAGTTGATTCCTGCGCTGGCAGCGTTGCAGATACAGGCGGATTTACCGATGCTTTCCTATACGAAAACGACGGTTACCGGCTATAATGGCGCAGATTGGTCGCGCAACCTGCTCTGGCTTAAAGGGACCGGTTTTGTTGTTCTCGATGAAATGACAGCCCGGAAAGGCGGCGAATATCAATTTGAGGGCATATATAAAACGCTGCAACAGGGCGTCCAGGCTCTTTCCAGCGATCGTATTTTCACAACCGAGCGTTTCTCGGGCGATGCAAACTCTGCAAAAAAACGGTTCTTTGTTAAAAATGACGGCAACGCACTGGTCAGTTTGTCGGACCGCATCAACAACGTGAATCTTAAACTTCGTTATATGCACGAACGGACAGGTGGACATCTCAAGGAAGGGGAGATGCGAAGTTTTCAGACGCTGTTCTACAATGATCGAAGCGACAAACCCGTACCTATGGATTTGATGAGGGTATCCAGCACGAGTTTGCTGCTGCTGCGCGATGAACTACCATGGGCCTACTATGCTGTCGGTCAACTTGATCTTGCGGAGAGCTATCTGTTGACCAAAGAACAGGCGACGCTCATCAACCCGCGACAGGGGTCGGGCATCGCTGCGGACCGCCCCTGCGCCCTTGAGATACATTTTAATGAAGGAGACGCGGTGATCAACGCTTTGCAGCCTGTCAATCTCAGTATCGGCAATGAACGGCGAGCGCTTGGAGCCGGACAACACCGAATTGATTTGCGGGGTTGGGCAGGACTTACGGAATTGCATAAACGATCGCAAGCGCTGCTGGACAGCGCCGCAAAAACGGAACGGATCACTGCGAAGAAAGAACAGGCTTTTGCTCCATCAGGGTCTTCGCCATCCGACGTGATGTGGCGCATTCCCCCGGTCGCGGGCAGGGAAGGGACGGCATCGGTCAATCGTGTATTGCCGGTAGACCTCGATAACGATGGAGTTGATGAACTGCTGGTGGCGCGCGGGTCAGGATGTTTCTGTTTTGACAGCGCAGGCAAAGAATTATGGTCAGTAACCTCGGGAAGTCAGGTCAATGATATCGCGGCTGGTGACATAAACAGGGACGGTGCAAAGGAAATCATCCTCGCCTCGGATGACGGCAGTTTCATTGTCTTCGATCGCAATGGGAAGATGCTCTCACGCACGGTAGTTGACGCGAAAACGCTTGTCGGGGGCAGCAGCGTAATAGAGCCTCGGGTCGCAAATGTATCCCTGGTTGATCTCGATGCCGATGGAGAGCTGGATCTTGTCATAGGAACGAGAAATGGCAACATATGCCGTTATGATTCGCATCTTCGTCGATTGTGGTGCGATGACTCCATAGATGCAGGCACGTATCGGATGCAGTTTCGGGATCTTAACCATGATGGCAAACAGGAGATCCTGGTGAGCAGCCGCTATGGTTCTGTTAAGGTCTTTACCGCCGACGGCCGTCAAATCTACAGCTTGTATTCTGAGCTTGGCGATGTGGTATTTGACGTCGCTGACCTGGACGGAGACAAAAAAGATGAAATAATCAACGGATCCTCGACCGGGGTGTTGCTCTGCAGCCAGTATCTCGGTGACAAGGTGTTTCGTTTTGACAATTTCGGCTACGCTGTGACGGAGATTCGTGACCGTGATCTCAACGAAGACGGTCATCGCGAGGTGATCATTGCCTCGGAAACAGGATATGTCTATGTTGTGGATGGAACGGGACGGATGCTGGCGTCAAATCACGTAGGAGACGCGGTCTTGTCGCTGATCACTACGGGAGAAGGTCATGACACAAGGATCATTGCCGGAACGCGTGACGGACGGGTAACGGTGCTTGACGGCAAACTGCGGGTTCTACGATCACTTGAAATGAACGGGCCGGTTACGCGGCTGGTCATGATGCACGGAAAGGGTGGGCAGCAATTGCTGCTGGCGGCGGCCGGAGAGGCGTTGATCAGCATCAGGCTGTGAACGGGGTGGTCTTGCAATGAAATTCGGCGTGTTTAACCGGGGTCTTCGTCGACTTCCCGACCTGAGCACTTTCGTCGGCGGCGAAATTGTGCAGGTGAAATATATCGTTCCTTCGGCGCTGGACGCTACGCTGGGCTGGGGCAGGAGGAAGTTCTCCCGTCAGGCCAGGCGGGTAGCGGCTGCAAAAGGAATCCCGTATATCTGCATTGAAGACGGGTTTTTGCGTTCTGTCGACTTGGGGAAAAGTGATCCACCGCTTTCGCTGGTCGTGGATGAGACAGGCATCTATTATGATGCCACAGCGCCGTCACAGCTTGAGAAAATAATCCTTGGCGAGCTTGCGCCAGAACAAATAAAACGCGCCCAACGTGTCATTGCCGCCTGGCGATCGTCGCGCGTCTCCAAATATAATCATGCGCGTGAATACAATGGGAGCTTGCCGTCTTCGTACGTGCTGGTGGCGGACCAGACACTGGGTGATGCCTCAATCCAATACGGCATGGCGGATATTGCCAGCTTTCATACCATGCTGAATGCCGCGCTTTCTGAAAATCCCGACTGCACGGTGCTGCTCAAAGTGCATCCAGAGGTGGCAGCCGGCAGGAAAAAAGGACATTTCGACCTTGCTTCAGTCGCCGGAAACCCGAGGATTCAGATGTTAAGTCAGGACGTTCATCCTGTGTCCCTGATCGAGAATGCCCGGGCGGTATATGCCGTGACCTCGCAAATCGGCTTCGAAGGAATACTCTGGGGAAAGAAGGTTCGCACCTTCGGCATGCCGTTTTACGCGGGATGGGGGTTGTCTGAAGACCAGGTAAGCGCGCCAGTCCGGCGCAGACCGGTGCTGCTGGAAAATCTGGTGCATGCGGCGCTGGTTGATTATCCGCGTTATCGCGATCCGGAGACCGGCAAGCGCTGCGATGTCGAGCGGCTGATAGATTGGATGGGGCTGCAGCGGCGCATGCGGGAGCGGTTCCCGTCCCAGATCTATGCGCAGGGGTTTTCGCGATGGAAACGGCCGATCGTGCGGTCTTTTTTTCAGGGGAGTACGGTGCGGTTTGTACGAGATGCCCGCAGGGTTCCCCAGGGTACGGTATTGGCCGTATGGGGACGGAAACCGATAAAAGGTCGGACGCCGATCGGTGCCCGTGATTCGGATACGGTTCGGCTTGAAGACGGTTTTCTGCGCTCGGTGGGCTTGGGAGCAGATCTGGTACGGCCGCTGTCGTGGGTTATCGACGGTCGCGGTATGTACTATGATGCAACCTGTCCTTCCGATCTCGAACACATTCTGCAAACTTCAACATTCGACGAGATGCACGTTATCCGAGCGCGAACGTTGCGGGAAAAGATCGTTGCTCATGGCCTGACCAAGTATAACGTTGGAGCGTCAGGCTGGCAACGGAACCCGACCGGACAGCGCGTCATTCTGGTCCCGGGACAGGTGGAATCCGACGCTTCAATTCTCTTCGGTTCTCAGGATATCCAAAACAATTTAGATTTGCTGCGCACCGTAAGAAAAGCCAACCCGGATGCCTATATTATGTATAAGCCGCATCCGGATGTTGTCGCACGGTTGCGCCGCAAAGGTGTTGGAGAGAACGATGCAAAATTCTGGTGCGACGAAATAGTGACCGATGTCCGGATGGATGCTTTGCTGGATGCTGTGGATGAAGTCCATGTGCTTACATCGCTGGCGGGTTTTGAAGCGTTATTGCGGAATAAGAAGGTGGTGACCTACGGGCAGCCTTTTTATGCCGGATGGGGGCTGACACATGATACTGCGCCGATGGTACGAAGGACGAGAAAGCTTTCCTGCGATGAACTGGTAGCCGGAGTGTTGATAGAGTATCCGGTTTATGTCAGCAGGGTAACAGGCCGATTTACCACTCCCGAACGTGCACTGGAGGAGCTGTTGATCTGGAGGGAACAGGGACAATCCCGCATGCCCTGGTGGCGTATGCTTTTGCGAATTATTCTCCGCTTTGGAGGACGTTGACGATGAATGTTGTCTGGATGGTATGAACCTTCAGTTTTACATCTGTTATTGATTCCTGCGTAACGCCGGTTTCCGATTATTTTAATTACGTGAATATTACCTTGACTAAAATGGGGGTAACGCAGTAAAGTTATATACCTGATGATATTAAGACGGAATATGGCGCAAGCCAACATATTCTTGAAGACTGCGGTAGCAGGGGTACTTATATGCATTATCGGGTTGTCGGGTACCGGCGGGTTGGCCGTGGCAGCGTCATTACAAACACCGGCAATCACCGTGTATCAGGGGCAGGGAGTGGATGCTAACTTCATCGATCTGCTTCCCAACATGGTGACCAATGACCTTCGTTTTGAGGGGTCATATTTTATTGCATTGGGGTACTACCACCCCCTTACCACACCATTGGCTCTTCTGTCGGTGTTTGATTTCCTGCATATTCCGGGAACAGAGACCGGTGTAGAATTTATTGCGGCAAAGCACCATGGATTGCAGCATAATGGTGAGGCCGATGTGGCCTACTCGTTTCGTTTTCAAAAAATACAGTTCTCTGATCTTACCGTACGGTTTGGAATGGGACTCGGATTGTCCTATGCTCTCGGAAGGCCTACCTATGAAGACGGGTCCAGAGAAGATCCAGACAAGAGATATAGATTTCAACACTACGGTGCTTACGAATTGGCGTGGGGAGTTGCTTCAGCTCCGCGCTTCACGCTGGTTACCAGAATTCACCATCGATCAGGAGTCTATGGACTTATAGCACCACGTCACGTAGGTTCTAATTTTTTAACTCTTGGTTTGCGCTATGCTTTTTTTTAGGAGCTCCAGATAACTTGCTGTTAAGTATGGTAAAAAGATGCGAAAGAAAAGATAGGAATGGAGTTGTAACTTGATTGATAGAGGTATACAGGCATTTAAAGGAAAGCGTGTCTTGCTATTGCAAGGACCGGCCGGGCCGTTTTTCCACCGCTTGTCGAGAGATCTCTCCTCGGTTGGAGCTCAGGTAATTAAAGTCAATTTCAACGGTGGAGACTGGCTTTTCTACCCTACAGGTGCGTTTAACTTCCGCGGCAGGATGGAAGAGTGGCCGGCTTATTTTGAAGATCTGCTCAGTCGTTATAAAATTGATGTTGTACTGCTCTTTGGTGATTGCCGTCCCATGCACCGTGTTACTTCGGAAATTATTCAGCGGCGCGGGCTTGAAATCGGTGTTTTTGAAGAAGGGTACGTCAGGCCGAGCTTTGTGACCTTCGAGCGATTTGGCGTGAACGGCAATTCGTTGATGCCGCGCAACCCGGAGTTTTACCTGAACTGCCAGAAAAACCAGATCGCCCCTTTTCTTAATGTCGGCAAAATGTTCTGGCATGCAGCGCTCTGGGCCGGTCTATACTATCTTGCCGCCAGCCTGTTGAAGCCATTTTTTAAACAGTATGAACACCATCGGCCCCTGACCTGGCTGGAAGGCTTTAAATGGGTAAGATCTGTTTGGAGAAAAGCGTACTATGCTGTCAAAGAGCGTGGTGTGGCCGAACGCCTGACCGGACCTTTGTCGAATAAATATTTTCTCGTCCCGCTTCAGGTGCACAATGATGCGCAGATTCATGTGCATTCGGAATATGATTCTGTGACGCATTTTATCAGCGATGTCATCGATTCTTTTGCCGAGCATGCACCGAAGAAAACAGTGCTGGTCATTAAACATCACCCTATGGACAGGGCCTATTTCGATTATTCTCTGCTCATCGAATCGCTTGTGCTTAAATATAAATTACAAAATAGATGTTTCTATATACACGATCAGCATCTTCCTCCGTTGCTCAAGCATGCGCGTGGGGTGGTTGTGGTCAACAGCACCGTGGGGTTATCGGCATTATATCACCGGGCGCCGGTCAAGGCGTGTGGTAATGCAATGTATGACATGAAGGGCCTGACCTTTCAAGGATCGCTCACTCAATTCTGGCGCAACGCGCATCAAGCACGCCCCAACAAGGAATTGTATGAGTGCTTTCTGCATTATCTGATCCAACACACGCAGTTAAATGGCAGCTTTTATAAGCGGCTTCGCATACCTTCTATGGCATCAGGGTTGCTTTGGACGGATAAAAAAACTGTTTCTCAGGATGCTCAAACTTCCTATAGTAATCATTTTGAACATACCCCGTATGCACACATGTCCTATGGTGAAGGGGTCTCGATTAGATTGAAACGGCGCATATAGGGCCAAAAATCAATAAATGATTGCAATACCTGTTCAAAGTATCGCACGCAAATGTACGAGTCCCACCGCAGTTTTTATGTTGTTTTCTTTTTCGCGAAAATCCTGACTTCAAAAAAATAATAAATAGTAACCTTGATAATATTTGTTGGTTATAGTGATATTCACGTGATAATTGGCCAGGTTTATTTCTGCTGCGATGCAAATCCAGTCATATGATTTTCGAGCAATCATTATGTTGAATCCATTCCCAACCGGGGCAAAATTTACAAAAATTAGTAGAATTGCAGCAACCTGCCTGATATTACTCCTCTATCAAGGTGTTAATCCCCAATCGACCTATGCAGAAGATGATTCTCTTGTCAACAGGCCCGTGAATATATATGGTCTCAGTGGATTGTTGTTTACTACTGCTCCTTATACCCTGCCACTCAATACCGTTGAAGCAGGGGTTTCCATTATATCAGAGAACAGTGAAGTGCCGAATTACAGGATATCTGAATATACGGTAAGCTTTGCAATGGGTGTCCCCGGCAACGCGGAGTTTGCATGCAGGTCTTCATATTATGAACTGAGGGAGGATCCCGTAACAGCATCGGCGGTACAAAGAAAAACCGGAGATCTTGAAGTATCCTATAAATGGAACTTTCTCGCCCCGTCTGAATCGTCGTTCAGGCCGGCATTGTCCGTTCAGGTAGCCGGCATGATACCGACTCAGGATAGCTCAGATAGGAATTTTAATACGGTAAGTCAGTGGGGTATGCGTCTGGGTCTTTCCGCAGGTACGGAGATAGCCTGGGGAGATCATGTTGTGGCGATATACGCAGACGCAGAGGTAAACGGAAAAGACCCGGCCTCACAGCAAAAGCGGGATTTTTTTGAATTTGCGAACGCGGGAATCCTGCTGCCTATTAGTAAGTACCAAAATTTGCAAATGTTGGCTGAATATTCATTGGTCTATGGAAAAAATAGGACGCTTTATGACAGCGGCGATTATTCGGGAATAACGTATGGCATAAGACTCGTAAACGAACGATTTAACCTCACCATTGGAACTCAATTCCTTCACAAGCAAAACGTCAGTTTCGATAATTCAGGGCGTGTAATCGGCCTGATGAGTATGAAATTTTAGTTATATTAACCCATCAATACAATTAATTAAGTTGATAAATGTAAGCTAAAGCTTTAACTTATTAATTGTCCGATAATGTATATTATGTCAAATATTGGGTCCGGTGGAGCTTTCGCTGGTGCTCGTTGGTATTGATATGCTGTACTTCTGCTTTCTCAGGTCATGGCCGTCAATAATGCCCCATTTTGCTCTGCGTGATATGAACTTCTCACCAATGGTCCTGCATCAACCCGACTGAATCCCATGGATAAGGCCTGATCCCGAAAGCGAAAAAAATCCTCTGGTTTGTAATATTTCTTAACTGGTAGATGATTGTGTCCAGGCTGCAGATACTGGCCGATCGTCAGAATATCGCATTTTACTGATATAAGGTCGTGCAGCACAGCGGATATTTCGTCTTCACGCTCGCCAAGTCCAAGCATGATGCCTGTCTTTGTCACGGCTCCGCATGATTTTGCGTTAGAAAGAAGGTCAAGCGACCGCTGGTAAACCGCCTGTGGTCTGACGCTTGGATAGAGCGAAGGAACGGTTTCAACATTATGATTCAGCACATCGGGTTTTGCATCAAGGACTACCCTGAGGGATGTAAATGAACCAAGAAAGTCGGGAATTAACACTTCGATCCGACATCCAGGCAATTTCGAACGAATTGCCTGGATGGTTTGGGCAAAGATGTCCGCACCACCGTCAGCAAGGTCGTCTCTGGTGACTGAGGTTATGACGGCATATCTCAATTGCAGGGACAGAACCGCATCTGCTATTCGCTCGGGCTCTTCAGCATCGATCCCTGCGGGACTCCCCTTTGGCACATTGCAGAATCTGCACCATCGCGAGCAGATATTGCCTAATATCATGAACGTGGCGGTGCCGGCATTCCAGCATTCTTTCTGGTTCGGACAGGCTGCGCTTTGGCAGACGGTATGAAGTTTTCTGGACTGGATCAGTTTTCGAACATCCAGGAATCTGTCATTGGTCGTGATACGAATCTTGAACCAGGGCGGGAGTCGTTTTCGTTGCTCGCCTTTTTCGTTGTGTTCCTCAAAGGAACTCATGATTTATCTTTAAGCGCATTATTGATGACCTGATCGATTGTATCGGCAAAGATAAACTCCATTTCCTTACGAAGGTCCTCCGGTACGTCTTCAAGATCGTTCCTATTCTTTTCTGGAAGAATAACGGTCTTGATGCCGGCGCGTTTAGCTGCCAGCACTTTTTCTTTTACGCCCCCAATCGGCATTACTTTCCCCCGCAGGGTGATCTCACCGGTCATGGCAAGGTCATGTTTCGCAATCCTTCCGGTAAGCATGGAGACAATTGCAGTGGTCATGGTAACCCCGGCGGAAGGACCGTCCTTGGGAATGGCCCCTGCCGGAACATGGATATGAATGTCGGTTTTCTCAAAAAAATCCTTGTTGATCCCGAATGTTTCCGCCTGGGAACGCACATAGGACAGGGCCGCCTGGGCCGATTCTTTCATAACGTCGCCGAGTTGTCCGGTGAGGGTAAGTTGTTTGTTGCCCGGCATCTGCGAGGCTTCAACAAAGAGGATGTCCCCTCCTGTCGGCGTCCATGCAAGACCGGTCACGACCCCCGGACGATCTATCATGACCGCGGTTTCAGCAAAGAACCTCGGCCTGCCCAGGTAATCGTGTAAAGCTTCAGCCTTGATGGTAAACGGCGTTGCATTTCCCTCTGCAACGGCTTTTGCAACCTTTCGACAGACGTTGGCGATCTCCCGCTCAAGATTCCGGACGCCAGCTTCCCTCGTATATTCTTTGATTATCCCTTTGAGTGCGGTGTCTTCGATGATGATTTCATCGGTCTTCAAAGCATTCGCTTTTATTTCCTTGGGAATAAGATATTTTTTAGCAATATTCAGCTTTTCATGCTCTGTATATCCGGGGAGCGTAAGCACTTCCATGCGATCGAGCAAAGGAGGCGGAATGGTTTCGAGCTGATTCGCCGTGGTAATGAACATGACCTTGGAAAGATCGAAGGGCACGTCGAGATAATTGTCCCTGAAGTCCTTGTTTTGCTCAGGATCAAGGACTTCCAGGAGGGCTGATGATGGATCTCCCCGCCAATCCCCTCCCACCTTGTCCACCTCATCGAGCATGATCACCGGATCCCTGGTTTCCACGCGTTTAAGCGCCTGAATAATTCTTCCCGGCATTGCGCCGATGTATGTCCGTCGATGTCCCCGAATCTCCGCTTCATCGTGCAAGCCACCGAGCGACATGCGCATGAACTTTCTATTGAGGGCGCGAGCAATGGACTGGCCCAGTGATGTTTTTCCCACGCCCGGCGGTCCGACAAAACAGAGAATGGGTTCGCGCGTCTTGATCCCTTCCTCGGTCCCCCGCTCCTCTCCCAGTTTTTTCACGGACAAATACTCCAAAATGCGGTTTTTTACCTTTTCGAGGTCGTAATGGTCCTCATCGAGGGTGGTCTTGGCCTTGACAATATCGATCGCGGATGCAGACGTTTTATTCCAGGGAAGGCTGGTCATCCATTCCAGATATGTACGGATGACTGAAAACTCGGGTGATGCGGGGTTGAGTTTTTCCATGCGTCCCAGTTCTCGTTTGGCTTCTTTTTCCGCTTCCGTCGGCAATTTTGCCTGATCGATCTTTTCCTTGATGCTCTTCATCTCGGAGCCGTCTTCAGATTCTTCCCCCAGTTCCTTCCGGATGGCGGAGAGCTGCTGACGGAGAAGATATTCGCGTTCGGCCTTTTGCATCTGGTCCTTGGCCTGGCCCTGGATCTTTCTGCCGAGTTCCAGGACCTCTATTTCCCGGTTCAGGGTCTGCATGAGTTTGGACAGCTTATCGAGGACGCGCTCTGTTTCGAGGAGCTCCTGTCTCTGGGCAAGCTCCAACCGGATGTTGCTTGCGATCAGATAAACGAGTTGATGCGGATCATCGATATTGACAGCCGCCGACGAGAGCTCCTCGGGCATGTTCGGCGTAAGTGTTACCATCTTCTGAAAGATCTCGGACACCCCTCGCATCAGCGCCTCGATTTCCACAGACTTCTCTATGGTATCGGGATGGGCGGTAACCTTCGCCCTGATGAACGGTTCCAGCTGGATGAATTCCGTTATCTGAATGCGTTCGATCCCCTGCACCAGCACTCTGAGCGTGCCGTCCGGGACCTTGATCATCTGCAGTATCCTGGCCATGGTCCCCACGGTATAAATATCCTGTATCCCCGAGACCTCGGTGTCCAGTTTTCTCTGCGGGACCAATCCCAGGATCTTGTCACCCATCGTCACCTCATTGATGAGCCTGACGGACTTTTCTTTTCCGATGACCAGGGGATATACCGTGAGAGGAAATACCACCGTATCTTTCAATGGCAGCAAGGGAAGGTCCGCAGGCACGGGCGGCATTTTGTCAGCGGGTTGTAAAATGGTTTCGTCCATAGTGGGTGTCCTCTTTTCGTTGTTTCCGGATGATCGTCGTAATAGGTTTTTTAAATAAATTAAGATATTCAAAGATTAAGTCCAAAAGATCATCCGTGATTTACTCTTCCATTCTTTTTAACGTAATGATGAGGAGGCCATTCTGGTAAACCGCATTGACATTCGTGCTCTCCACGGCAAACGGGATATGGATCTCCGACCGGAAACTCCCGTATTTGATGCCGAGCTGGTGGCAGGCGCTCATATCCGTGGAAAGCGGCTGCTCCCTGTTGCCCTCGACCACGAGGAGATCGCTGAACAGGCTTACACTCATGTCCTCTTCGTTCATTCCCGCGAGCTCTAAAACAACGATCAACTCATCTGGTGTTTCATAGACATCGGTGGGTGGCCGCCACACCATTGCCGGCTGCGTCCAGGAGCCGTATGTCTCCCAAACATTCTGGAAGCCGGTGTCCGGCCGCAGCCTGCGCGTGTATTTATAGGAAAGATAGCGGAAGCGCAAACGACATTCCTCCTTGGCAATGCGTCATCGTAGCATCTGTTCTTATTGTAACGTATTATTTTTGAAAGATGTAAAAAAAAGTCAGCGCGTATTTGTCAAGCCTTGCGTGCAGTGTAAGAAAAGGCTTAGAGGAGCATCTCTAAGCCTTCTGAGAGTTATATCGCTATGCAGGTGGAGATCACATCTCCTCAGTGCGTACGATAGAGGATCGTACGGTGTTACCTGCCTCTTGCCATCTCATTCAGTCTCTGAACCCGATCCGCAATCGGAGGATGCGTGCTGAAAAGCTTGAATAAACCTCCGCCGGTAAGGGGATTTACGATGAACATATGCGCGGTCGCCGGTTTGGCGTCATGCATGGGGATGATCTGCGAACCTTTTTCGAGCTTCAGGAGCGCGTTTGCCAGCCAGACGGGGTTGCCGGCGATCTGCGCGCCGCCTTTGTCCGCCTCGTACTCGCGGGTGCGTGAAATGGCCATTTGCACGAGCATCGCCGCAATGGGCGCAACGATCATCATAACAATGGCCACAACGGGGCTGCCGCCCTCGTCATCGTCCCGACTGCTGCCCCCGCCGAAGATCATGGCCCACTGCGCCATCTGCGCCAGCATGCTGATCGCCCCGGCGATCGTTGCCACGATGGTGCCGGTGAGCATGTCCCGGTTCTTGATATGCGCCAGTTCATGGGCGATGACCCCGGTCAGTTCTTCGCGGGTCAGGAGCCGCATGATCCCCTGGGTCACTGCAACGACCGCGTGCTCAGGATTTCTGCCGGTGGCAAATGCATTGGGTGTCTCATCGGCCATGAGGTAAACCTTGGGCATCGGCATTCCCGCCTTCTGGACGAGCGTCCTGACAATGGCATGCAGCTCGGGAGCTTCGGCCTCGGTCACCGGCTGCGCGTTATACATTCTGAGCACGATCTTGTCGCTGAACCAATACATACCGACATTCATGATGGCGGCGAACATCACCGCCACGATCATGCCCCCTCTTCCGCCGAGGGCTCCGCCGATGGCCACAAACAGGACCATCATGAACGTCATTAAACCAACAGTTTTTACGGTGTTCATAATTCGTATCAATCCTCCTGAAAAACAAGGTCATATCTTTTTTGTAAATTACCACAGTCACATCGCCTCGTCAAGAGCGGGAATACTTTTCTATTGACAAGGGTAAGACACTTTGTTATATTTGCCGAGTCAAAACGCGGAAAACATACTGCGGGTGTAGCTCAGCTGGTAGAGCACAACCTTGCCAAGGTTGGGGTCACGAGTTCGAATCTCGCCACCCGCTCCATTTTTTTCGGTTCAGAGTGCTGAGTTAGGAGTTCGGAGTTAATCATTCACACCTCGTAACTCTTAACTCGTATTCTTCCTCCCACTCCTGACCTCCATCTCATAAAACTCGGAACTTAGTAACGTAAGCGGCGGCGTAGCCAAGTGGCTAAGGCAGAGGTCTGCAAAACCTTCATTCATCGGTTCAAATCCGATCGCCGCCTCCATTTCATTTTCATCGCCATTCATGGGCTGTAACGCCTTCAGGTCTTATCTTAACTATGCATCACGCCGATTTTGTTCACCTCCATCTCCATACCGAATTCAGTCTCCTCGACGGCGCCAACTCTCTCGATGCTCTGATCAAAAAAGCGGTTGATCTTCATATGCCCGCGATAGCGGTCACTGATCACGGGAATCTTTTCGGCGCCCTCGATTTCTACCTCAAAGCAACGAAAGCAGGCGTTAAGCCGATCATCGGCTGCGAAATGTACGTGGCGCCCGGATCGCGATTCGAAAAGACCGGAGCCACGAATCAGCACGAAGAAAACTTTTACCATCTCATTCTTCTGGCACGGGACAAGACGGGATACAAGAATCTCGTCAAGCTCGTGACTAAGGGATATCTTGAAGGTTTCTATTATAAGCCCCGGATAGACAAGGAACTTCTCCGGCAGCACTGCGAAGGGCTCATCGGCATGTCGGCATGTTTGTCCGGTGAGGTGCCTAAACTTCTCTTGATGGGGCGTTATGAGGATGCAAAAAAGGCGGCCCTCGAATATCGCAGCATTCTCGGCGACGGCAATTTCTACTTCGAGCTTCAGGACAACGGCATCCAGGAGCAGGAGCAGGCCAACCGGGAGCTGATCCGGCTTTCCAAGGACACGGGCATACCGCTTGTGGCCACCAATGACTGCCATTACCTCAACATGGAGGACCATAAGTCTCACGACGCACTTCTTTGCATCCAGACCGGGAAAACCGTAAAGGACGTGAACCGGATGCGATTCTCCTCCGAGACCTTCTACGTCAAATCTCCCGAAGAAATGAAGAAGTCGTTTGCCCATGTGCCGGAAGCCATCTCGAACACGATAGCTATTGCAGAACGGTGCAATCTGGAGTTTGAATTCGGCAAATATCACCTGCCCCACTTTCCGGTTCCGGAAGGCCAAACCAGGGAATCTTATATGGCAGCGCTGGCGCATACGGGTCTGGATGAGCGCTTCACGGAGATCGAAGCCGTGCGTGGGCCGGGCAGCATCGATCGCAAAGCATACAAAGAGAGGCTTGAGTTCGAGATCGAGATGCTCGGCAAAATGGGCTTTGCCGGCTATTTCCTCATTGTCTGGGATTTCATTCGCTATGCCAAGGAGCATGATATCCCAGTGGGCCCCGGCCGCGGCTCCGCAGCAGGAAGCCTCGTGGCATATGCTCTCAGGATCACCGACCTCGACCCCATCCCGTATAATCTTCTGTTCGAACGGTTCCTGAACCCCGAACGCATAAGCATGCCTGACATCGACGTGGACTTCTGCATGGATCGGCGCGACGAGGTCCTGAAATACGTTACCGAGAAGTACGGCCAGGACCATGTGACCCAGATCATCACCTACGGCACCATGCTTGCCAAAGGCGTGATCCGCGATGTCGGCAGGGTGCTGGACATCCCCTACTCCGAAGTCGACAAGGTGGCCAAGCTGGTCCCCAACACTCTCGGCATCACGCTTCTGAAGGCCATGGAGCAGGAACCGAAGTTCAAAGAGCTTAAGAAAGACCCGCGCATGGCCGAGCTCATCGAGATCGCGCTGAGCCTCGAGGGCCAGGTGCGCCACGCGTCCAAGCACGCGGCCGGTGTTGTCATCTCGCAGGAGCCGCTGACCGAATACCTTCCCCTGTTCAAGACGCCGAAGGACGAGATCACCACCCAATTCGATATGAAAGGTGTGGAAAAGATCGGTCTGGTAAAGTTCGATTTCCTCGGCTTGCGCACCCTGACCGTGATCCACAAGGCTGTGGAGACGATCAACCAACGGCTTGCAAAAGCGCCGCTGGCGAATGCTGATCAGTTCTCCATCAACCGCATTCCCCTGGATGACATAAAAACTTTTGAACTTCTGTCCCGGGGAGAGACCGCCGGAGTGTTCCAGCTGGAGTCCTCGGGCATGACCGACATTGTGGTCAAGATGAAGCCCCAGTGTTTTGAAGACCTGATCGCACTTGTCGCCCTTTACCGGCCGGGCCCGCTTGGGAGCGGCATGGTGGACGACTTCATCAAACGCAAAAAAGGCGCCACCCGGATAACCTATGAACTGCCCGAGTTGGAGCCGATCCTGAAGGACACCTACGGTGTCATCGTTTACCAGGAGCAGGTGATGCAGATCTCCCGGACCCTGGCCGGTTATTCACTCGGTCAGGCCGACCTTCTGCGCCGCTCCATGGGGAAAAAGGATCCCGAGGTCATGGCCAAGGAGAAGGTGCCGTTCCTGAAGGGCGCTGAAAAGCTGGGTGTCAATTTAAAGAAAGCCGAGGCGATCTTCGATCTCATGGCAAAGTTCGCGGAATACGGGTTCAACAAGTCCCACAGCGCGGCCTATGCACTCGTATCCTATCAGACAGCGTACCTGAAGGCGCATTATCCCGTTGAATACATGGCCGCCCTTCTTACCAGTGAAGTCCAGGACACGGACAAGGTCGTGAAGTATATCTACGTGGTGCGCGAGATGGGCATCAATATCCTGCCGCCGGACGTGAACCAGAGCATGTGGGATTTTACCGTGAAGGAAGCGCATGATCGTGAGAATATCGAACCCGGCAGCACCATCGGCTCCATTCGCTTCGGACTTGCCGCGGTCAAGAACGTTGGTCTTTCAGCCATTGAGGCCATTGTCGAGGCCCGGGACAAAAAGAACTGCTTCACCTCCCTGTCGGATTTTTCGAACAAAGTCGACCAGCGAAGGGTGAATCGACGCGTGATCGAAGCGCTTATCAAGTGCGGGGCCTTTGATTTCACCGGCGCACGCCGGGCGCAGATGATGGACGGCCTCGACATGGTCATTGACCAGGGCAGTAAAAAGCAGGAGCAGGACTCCATCGGCCAGTTCAGCATCTTTGACGCAATGGATGACCAGAAAGAGCCCGCCCTTCCCAATACGCCTGAATGGAAAGAGAGCCAGTTGCTCACGTACGAGAAAGAAAGCGTCGGTTTTTATATCAGCGGGCATCCTCTTGCCGCATTCGAAGCTGACATGAAACGCTATGCATCGGCCACCACGGAAACGCTTGATGCCCTGCCCGACGGCAAAGAATTGACCATTTGCGGGATCATCGCGGGTTTGAAGCAAAAGGTCACGAAAAAAGGCGACAAGATGGCCATTTTGAATCTCGAGGACCTCACCGGGACGGTTGAGGTCATTGTTTTTCCCGATCTGTATGCAACGGCCAGCGCGATCCTTCTGACGGACACGCCCATGATCGTAGCGGGTCAGCTGGATAAGAGCGAACAGGGCGTAAAGATCAAGGCAACGCGCATTACGCCGCTCAAAGAGATCAAAAAAACAGGCACCTCGCGGCTGGATATCCGGTTGAACGCGACGGGTCTGACGCAGGACGACCTGCTGAAAGTTAAAGACATTCTCCTTCGCTACCCAGGGCCGATCCCCGTGTACTTCCGCCTCCAGAACCCCTCGCGCAAGGAATCACTTATTTCTGTTGGACGGGATATTCGCGTGAACCCCAGTGACCAGCTGATCAGTGAGATCGAATCCGTGATCGGCGCCGGCGCCGTATCGCTGGCATAATCTCTTCCGGAATTTTTCAACACGTTCCACCACGATCTTCTTTTTTCTTCAAAAACCAAAAACCTGACAAAAAAAACTTGAAATCCACCGACCATTATGACATACTCCATACGTTTTCACTCCCGTTAAAGGTGAATCGCATGCCGAAAGCATCTATCCTGCTTGTTGAAGACAATAAGATGCAGGCCGACATTATCAAGGGTTTTCTCGAAAAGAACGGCTACGAGGTGCTGGTGGCTGAAGACGGCATGTCTGCGTTCAAGGCGGCAAAGACCCGGTCCGTGGACCTTGTTCTTCTGGACCGCATTCTTCCGGACATCGACGGCAACGACGTCTGCCGCTGGCTGAAGATCGACCAGAATACCCGCAGTATTCCGATCATCATGTTGACGGCCAAAGACTCGGTGCATGACAAGATCTCGGGCCTGGAAGCGGGCGCTGACGACTACCTTCCCAAGCCGTTTGATGAGAATGAGCTCAATGCGCGCATTTTCGTCCGTCTCAGGACGAAGTCGCTCCAGGACGAACTGCATCTGAAGAACCGGCAGCTTGAGGACATGCTCACCCGTGTGGAAACGCTCGCTGTCGTCGACCCGCTGACCAGCATGTTCAATCGGAGGAGATTCGAGTCCATTCTTTCGAGTGAATTTAAACGCGCCATGCGGTACAATAACCCGCTCAGCTGCATGATGATCGACATCGATCATTTTAAACAGGTGAACGACGCATGCGGACACCAGGGCGGGGACAGCGTTCTCCGGGATATTTCCAAGATAATTCAAGAGAGCATTCGCGAGGTTGACAGCGCGGCGCGGTGGGGCGGAGAGGAATTCATCATCCTGAGCCCGAACACGCCGAAGGACCAGGCCGTTCTTGCCGCCAAACGGATCCTGCAATCAGTATCAGGCCATCGTTTTTCGGGTATTGGAGAAAAACAGGTGACGGTCAGCATCGGTATCGCCGGTCTTCCCGATCCCGACATCGACTCACAGGAAAAGCTTGTCCACGAAGCCGACATCGCCATGTATGAAGCGAAACAGAAAGGACGAAACAGGATTGCCGTGGATTAGCTCCCCGCTGGTATATGTAAAGCGACTCGCTTCCTTTCGATAACGTATGAATGATCTGACCCCTTACCTCGAACACTACGCGCTTATCTCACTCGAAAAACAGCACAAACTGGCGCAGCTTATCGGAGAACATCTCGCTGAGCCTGACCTTGAGAATGGCAGGATACGGTTTCACCAGGATCTGGAGTTCCCGTTGCAGATCCTTGGTACGGAATCGGACAACACCCTCACCTTTCTCTGGGCATGGTCCGAAGAGCAGCCGGAAATACCTCTGAACCTCCTTTCGTCCGCATTTTATCTGAAAAATTGGGGTGAAGAGCGAAACCTGCTGGAATTTTCATCACCTTCAATCGACCTCAACCGGGCTGACGGTCGCATTATTTCTCTCATCGCTTCGGAGCTCTGCAAGGCCAGCTGCTATTATCAGGACCCGTATGAAGGCGGAGCAATCTTTTATCTGCTATCCGGGGAGGCCATCGACCAGCAGCCTTCCCTGGATATCGAGGGACTGTGCCGGCAGTTCTCTTACCTGATGTCTCTCGCGGAATTGAACCACAAGGAGACCCTCCTTTCCTATCTGCGGGAAAAGGGCCTCACCTTTTCCGATACGGATGCCATCGTGCAGGGAGAGCTCGAATCCGGAGAATCATTGTTCGCTGAGTTTGACGATTCGGGAATGCTTCTGTCGATCAACGGAAAAGAGATCGTTGCTGCATTGTAACAAGTTGTTGTCTGATTGTTGTAATGCGTCACGATTCTTCAGGGAGTAGGGAATGAGTTTACTGGACAGGCTTGATAAAAAATACCGGCGCTACGCCGTTCCGAACATGACCCTGTATCTCATCATGGGACAGGTGCTGTTCTTTGTGTTTGTTCTGTCCGGCCGGTTCATCATGGACCGCGTGGTGCTCATCCCCGACCTCGTCATGGCCGGACAATGGTGGCGGCTCATCACGTTCCTGTTCATCCCGCCGATCACGAACCCGATCTTTGCATTTTTCGCCTGGTATATGTTCTACCTTATGGGCGGCGCCCTTGAAAACCACTGGGGCGCGTTCCGGTATAATATGTTCCTGCTGATCGGCTACCTCGTCACCGTTGGCGTGTCGTTCATCATGCCGTTCTATCCGGCGACGAATGTGTTCATCGGCGGCTCCGTATTCCTGGCGTTCGCTTTTCTGTTCCCGGACTTTCAAATTTTCATCTTCTTCATCATTCCGGTGAAAATCAAATGGCTGGCGCTGCTTACGTGGATCGGCTATGCCTATGAAGTCCTGACCGGATCCTGGCCGACGCGCCTGCTCGTGCTTGCGTCCATCAGTAATTTCCTCCTGTTCTTCGGCAATGACATCATCTGGAGGATCAAGTCCGGCAAACGCAAGATGTCAACTCAAACCCAGCAGTTTTCCCGGAGTGCAGAGCCGTTTCACCGCTGCGCGGTATGCGGCAAAACCGACCAGTCGCATCCCTCCATGGAGTTCCGGTATTGTTCTGATTGCGGCGGGCTTGGGTATTGCAAAGACCATATTTTCAGCCATGAGCATGTTAAAAAGCCATAAATCCAAACAATGTATTTGGACGACCCCCCGGCATTACCCTGCGCTGGAAAAAGATTCCGGACAAGCCGGAATGTCCTCCCTCGACAAAGCACGTTGTCGCCTTTCATGAAAATTCCCATCAACGGAATCCTTGATCTGCACACCTTCCATCCCTCGGAGGTAAAAGACCTCGTACCCGATTATCTCAGCTCATGTCAGGAACGCGGCATCCTCCAGGTCCGAATTATTCACGGAAAAGGAACAGGCACGTTGCAGCGGATGGTAGTCTCGATCCTTAAAAAACTGCCTGAGGTGGTGTCGTATCGAACAGCAGAAGAGCAAGCGGGCGGATGGGGAGCTACGATCGTGGAATTAAGGAAAAAGGAATAACGTCATTAGCCCGTCATTCCGGCAATTCTTAAGCCGGAATCCAGAACCTTGGAAAAAGCTGGATTCCCGACAAGAGCATTCGGGAATGACGAGCGGTTTGTATGAACTATGGAATTATAAGGGAATTACGACGTATACTTGAGCGGTATTTTTAGTTTCTGTCCCACACGGAGGAGCCGTACTTTCCTGATATTATTCGCCTCAAGAATCTTCTGGATGCTCGTGCGGTATTTCATGGCGATAAGCGACAGGGTCTCCCCTCTTCGCACCCGGTGGACGACAAAGGACATTTTCGGCGGAGACCATTTCGGCAGTTTGTCCAGGCCCGCGAGCACCACCGGTGTCGAACCCGGCATGATCTTGAGCGCATACGAAACTGAGGGTGTTGCTTCCCGCCGCAGCTCCGGGTTCAACGCGACGAGGTCTTCAGCAGTGAGTCCCAGTTTATCAGCCATGGTCCGGAGGTGAATGGGCCGTTCCACGATTATAACCTCATACGGCATGGGTGCATCAGGTTGTTCCAGCGTGAAGCCGTATTTTGCGGGTTCCTTGAGGATGGTCAGGACCGCCAGAAAACGGGGAAAATACCGTGCGGTCTCGCGCGGAAGCCGCTCATACAGGTCCCAGAAATTATCCAGGTAATTGATCTTCTGACTGCGGATGACCCTGAGGACCGAACCCTCTCCGCAATTGTACGCTGCAAGCACCGTGGCCCAGTCCCCGAAGATCTGGTGCAGTTCTCTGAAATACGCTATGGCAGCGGCTGTAGCTTTTGCCGGGTCAAGCCGTTCGTCGATCCAGTCGTTCCGTTTCAGCCCGAACTTATACCCTGTGGAAGGAATGAACTGCCAGAGACCAAGCGCGCGGGCGCGGGACAGGGCCTTTACTTTGAATCCGCTTTCAATAAGGGGCAGCCACGAGAGTTCCTCGGGCAGTCCTGCCTCTTTCATCGCTTTCGCGATCTCGCCTCGATATTTGCCCGAGCGTTTGTAGGATTCCTCGAAGAAATCCCGCTCTATCGTCTGGAAGGATTTAATCTCCCGCTCCACATGCTCATTGATCGTGATCGGAATTTCCTTGCTGCTCCCGATCGTGGTTGTGTGGCGCGACGCGTAAATTTCCAGGATCCTCCGGGAAATGGTTATCCTGAGGTCTTCCTTTTCCTGGATGAGCTTGGTATTGTTGCCGGGGTCTACATCCAGAACAAGGGCATATGCCTGGTCCAGCGCCTCGATCGATTTATCAATATCCCCTTCTTCCCACAATTCCTGAGAAGTATCGGTGAGGTCCAGCGCCGTGTCGAGCGCTGATTGATCGCTGTCGCCAGCGTCGGATTTTGTTCCGTCATTGTTCTGATCTTCAGGGGAAATTGCCGGGATTGCTGCCAGCGAAGGAGCATTATTGTCCAGATCATGGTTTACGCGAGCTTCGGATGCAGGGTCCGAGCCATTGATAGCCGGCTGCGTGTATAACGATGGATCATTGCCCTGAGATGCCGTTTGAGGTGCTTTCGAAACAGAACAGCCGGAAAGTGAAAGGATGGCGAGCAGCAGGTAGTATAAGTAATATTTTATCATAAAATTTCAGAGGGATAGTACACTATCGTACCCATTATTGCAAGAGCATTTCGTTTGCCGGCAGGAGAAAAGCAACACCTATCTGCGAGGTTGTTCGCTCAGTATTCTTCTCTGTCAAAGGAATACATGAATCCCAGCACTCCTGAAAGCAGCATGATAACGAATGCCAATCCAAGGACGGTGTTCCCTATGCCCTGGTCGTGCTTCAACAGGTTCAACCGTAAGAGAATATAATTCCAGTCATGAATGGAATCTCCGCCTCCCAGGGAAACGAGGGGCAGTTCCATTGCCTGCGCATCCTTCACGTAGCGCGACACATTGATAAAATTCTGACCGAGCCAGAAAAGCGTGACTGCTGCGGAAAACTTTTCTTTGCGCAGATAAAAGTACACACCCAGGGCAATTGGCACGAACAGCTGGCCCAAGGTCCCGCCGAGGACCATGAGGAATTCGCCGAACCAGCTGAAAAGCATATGTCCCGCCTCGTGGGGGATAAGATCGACATTGTCGAGAAACCGGAACTCATCAACGTCCCGCGCAATAACGATCCCATATATGCATATCGCCGCAGTAAAACCGGCTTTGAAATAATTAACATTCCGTGCTTTCATTCGTGCACTCCGCTATCGATCCCGTGCGATCTGGCGCAGCTTCGGAAAACGTCGCTCGATGTTCTGGAGCAAGGCCAGGGCATCTGCAGCAGAAAGCGTGTCCCCTATGCACTCGACGCCGAAGAGCGGGTTGAACCTTCCTTTGAGGTTGTGGTCGATCACAAACGCGCCCCAGGAAGCCGGGAGCCTGGGTTCGTCTTTTTTGAAGAAGAAGTTGTTGCCGTGCGCCGCTGCATTGCGTACGTGACGAAAGACCTCAAAGGCGGGCGATTGATCGTTATGCGGTTCTGCCACGGAGTAGGCGGTGTTGAGCAGCATGCAGCAAAGCGATTTCATCACGGCATCCGCCGTAAGGTCGCCGGTTCGGCAGAGTTCGTGAATCTGCCCCCCGTCAATGGCCAGGTCCGGCCTGACCTTACCGCGATACAAAGCCATCTTGTCGGTGCTTTGAGCCTGTGGGTTTTCTTTTTCGAAAACAGGCCCCAGCCCCATGGTTGCCGCGAGAAATGCCATGACGATGTCGAAGAACGGACTGTCTTGGGTAAACGTGATTGTGGCTGGCTTAGTCATTGTGGGTTTTCAGTTTCCTGTATACGACCTTCTCAGACAGGTCATTTCACAAGAGTTTCCTTTTCATAGGCTTCTACACGCCCACGTTCCTCTGCCACCGACAGCGACTCAAGGTACTTCTGCATCGCAACCGCATGGGGAAAATCGGTTGGGATCTTTGCGTCCGGGACGCAGACAACCAGGACCGTCCTCACTAGATCCATCACGCTGAATTCGAGAAGCTTGCGAATCTTATCAGGCGTTGCATGTTTGAGACGGAGAGGATTCTCATGATACCATCCCTCGCCATGCGGGACGATGGGGGTTGATTCGATGATCTTCCCTTTTGTCACGATCATGCCTTGTTTGGTTGCAAAAGCGGAAACATGCGTGCGAAGCAGCTGGATCCCTCTGACTGCAGGATTGGAGCAGATGCCGGCCTTTTTCCAGGAGAGCCGGCAGAATTGTGAAAGATTTATCCCGCAGCAGTATATATAGCTGTCCGGGACCGGTTCCGGCTTCTCCCGGATCACAACATACAGGAAAGCGTTTTTATACTCGAATGAACGGATCGGCGCGGATTTCATGGTCATCGTCCTTCCTTATACGTATTACGTTGCATGCTGTAGTATAACAATTCCGGGAAATAATTCAATCAACAATGCGCACCATCGTGCATCAAAATCTGCCGTGCTACGTTCCAATTGCCACCTTCACCACGATCTTCCTTACCAGACAAGGAGTTCCCAGCGCGATCCGTGGAGCGTGTCCGTCCTCGGGCCAGAGCACAGCGAGCTGCCCGGCCCTGAGATGAACCGGCGACCACGTCCCCGGCTGCATCAGCCCGTAACAAACGTCCTGTCCTGCGTTGTAGTTGAATGAGGCCGTTATGTCGGCGGCAGGCGCCCATCCAATGATCTCTTCACCGGAAAGGACGTACTGCAGGTCGATATACTTCCGGTGGTATTCGAACTGCGGCGATTCCAGGTGGGCGGTCCGATACCGCTGGAGAATGGCAAACACGCGCTTATCGTCGATGGGTATCTGTCCATCGGGCAGTTCCAGGAGGTCCTTCCGGTGCAGAAACTCGATCGCCTGCAAGAGCTCAGGCGTCTGCGGTAGTTGGTGCCGGATCGATTCGAGATCAGCGACTATCATATGTTCCCTCGTTTCTTTGTTGTGCTGCGCATGCAAAATGACCCACCATCCTGACAGGTTCGTATCAGCTACTTCGTCATTCCTGGCCTGAACTTTTTGGTTACAACCTTATGCACGATTTCGTTCGCCTTTCCTTTGACAATTTTCTTCTTTGTCGTGGTCTTGCTTGATGACGTTTCCTTCTTCGCTAATTTAATATCCATCTTCAACTGTTTTTTAAGGATCTTCCGAACATCTGCCATGCGAACACTCTCTGCATCCGGATTAATTGCCTTCGCAGCGTCCTTGGATAGCGATGAGGCGGACTCTTCCCCGGGATTTAGGGAATCCTTTTGTGAAGCCTTTTGAAAAAGATCCACCGTTTCGTTCGCCCTGGTCCGCTTGATCAGGTCGACCGCATGCACTCCTCGAAGGGTAAATAAGAGCAACGGATCTTCGTCGATCCTGGCGCCGATGCCATAAAGCGCTGCCGCACTATGCTTGCACATACTCGCCCAGTCCGGGCAGGTACATGCGAATTCAATCTCTTCGGGTGACGGGAATAATCCCGTTTTTCGCTGTATGAATGTTTCGAAAGCCTCGGAAAATTTAGCGGCGAATAATTCTTCGAGGGACGCCGGTTTGGCTTCATGTGCGGAAGTGATCTGGTTCAACGTATTCTTATGCAGCTTATGTATCGTGATGGTGATCGCATGGGGCTTTGCACGGGTGCCCTGCACCAGAGCCTTGACCACGCCGGCGCTGATCTGGAGGTCCAGGATTGCTCCGCATTGGACAATGCTTCTCCCCCGTCCAAGCGTGTCGGCATAATCAGCGCAGGATTCAAGGTTCTTGTTCCACGCCTTCCCCCACCAGGTGGCCGCAATGACGCTGCCTTCGATATTCACGGGACGAAGTTCCTGCTTTTTCGCCAACTGAGCCAGCTTCTTCTCAGCTTTGTGGACATATTTTGAAAAACTCCGGCTTGACATGAAAACTCCTTATGCAACTAACCTGCAGGACCAGGTCCATACTGATCTCAGGTAATATCGTACTTCGCAACATGCTTAAGGTCTATCGTGAAGGGTATCGGTAATGTTAATGGCAAAGACCCCAGGGGCTTCACCTCAACATAGTTGCCTTACTCTGCGATGCGCATCTCTTTGCTGCGAAGAGTTTTAGTAATAAATGCAATGCGTTTCTTTATCTCAGCCACCAGCTGCCGGTATCGAGCCCGATCTTTTTTGACCTCGTCATGGTATGTAATGTCTCTGCCAAGCAGCTTGCCTTTATACTCAAACTGCACCTTACCCTTTTCCCGCGACATAAGGTAGTAATACGGGTAGCCTTTGACGAGTTTCTTCACCAGGACGCCCCGGGGCAGCGCGGCCAGGACCTTCTCGTACCTCCCCTGCGCATGCTTGGCCTTCTTGAGTTCTTTTTCCAGGACATTTTTGATGATCTTCATAGCAGTCTAGCCGGTTACCATACAAGTTGTAGATTATACGTTGTCGTATGGTAACTGTCAAGAGATGTTCGATAATCTGGTCTATGGAAGAGTATCCCCGGGTTGCACTTGATCCGAATATGCATTGAATTCATGGGCAGGAGAATCTTGTCGGTATCGCTGGACTTGTCATGGTGTTTCTCGATTACATAGCCGTACGTGATCTCGTCCTCTGGCTAGCCATTAAGCATCGTGTTCATGATGAGCAGTGTGCATGATCCTCATGATCGTTCAGGGTTCCGGCCTTTTGTCGGCGCCAGTGCGATCGTGCTGCATTCTTCAAGCGCTTTGTTGATATTCTCCGGTCCCAATGTATTTCATGGTGGATTTACACAGTGAATATCAGCTACATGCAATCAAGATAGAGATGCTAACCTTCCTGGTTACCCTGCAATATGGCTTGTTCCGTTGTCTGTAGGGTAATCGTCATGAGGTATTTGATGCTCGAATGCGGAAGGATACACGTTTGTGAAGCAGGTTGCCGCCCATACCGTCCATTGAAAGCAGATGGTCTCTTCCGGTTCGGCTAAACCACGTGTAACACTCCATTCATGCAGCAGGAAAGCAAAATGGCAGTTCTTGCATTGCTGACTTCAGCATGCAGTTCAAATGACTTTCGACCTACTTCTGCCTTAATTGCACCAGATTCTCATCGCGCAGTTCCGTGAGAATGCATTCTCCGGAACCCGCAACACGAAACTCTCCATAGCGGGCCTTGCTATAATCCATCGCGTGCCCCTCCTGGAAAAAGAAGGCATTCGTTGCGAACTTTGGCTTATGCTCCCTGATCCGATACCTCATGACAACCTCATTCGCTGCCAAAGGGGAACCCGTATCGAGCCGCTTGAACGTTCCCACGCCCTTTTCGTCAAGCGACAGAACGATCCTTCCATCGCTTTTTGTCGTTTGCAGACCCTGGCTATTTCCAAAAGCGTCATTGGCGGTCTTGAACCGCAAGGCCATATAGTCGCCCTGCATAAGCGAGCGCGGGTCCACTGGCGCGAGTTCCAGATACACGACCCTGCCGGTTACGAGCAGCATCTCTTTGTTATAGATCGCTGCGGACACCCCGATCAGGATCAGGAGCCCTGCTATCAGCACAATGGCCTTACGCATTGTGTTCTCCTTTGTGGTCTACCGCAGGCCAGAGTCTGCCAAGCGCAATTCGTGCGACAAGCAGCATGATCCCTGTGGCAACCAGGGATGCGGACTTTATCAGAAGCGTCGCCTGGAGTTGATAGTAATAAATAGAGAGATAAATAATGAGGGAGAATATGCCGAGGCCCGTAAGCACCCGATTGGCATTGGCAAAGCCGAGCAGCACGATGACGAGGCCTGTTGCAATGCCAGGCGCTTTGAAGGACGCAATAGCAATTGCCGCTGCTGCAACGAGCGCTGTTCGCGCGGGCCGGTCATTGATGCCGAAGCCTTCACGCGCGGCCAGGCGAACAGTCGTGTACAGGAAGACAGCGCTGGTCAGGAGAACGCCTGCCCAAGAGGAGATCATCGACAGCGCCGGGTTGTGCGCACCTCCCCTTCCGAGCAGCCATGCAGTGTCGCGCATGAAGAGCGTGCTGTTGCTGTAGAGCGCGGCCAGGACAAGACTGTAGCCGATGGGTCTTAAGACGGAGCCTTTGTCCGCCCATGAAAATTCATGCATCCACAGGACAGCGACAGCCGCGGTGATCAGAGCGGGAGCTAGATGGGGAATGCCGTACCATGACAATGCAAGGCTGAGGCTGACTGCGGCTGCGAACGCGGTCGCCCCGCGGTGGATCTCGTTAACAACGATCGCGGCAAGGCCGGCCTCAAAGATCGCCACGGCAATGTAGCCAAAGCCGCTCCCCCATCTGAATGTCTCCATGATCCCGAAGATGAACATGGCCTGACCCGCGAAGCTCGTTGCCAGTCCGAACTGGATTGCAAAGTCCTTTCCCTGCGAAAAACGGAAGATGGCCGCAGCGCCGGAACAGACAAGCGCCCCGGCGATCAGGGAGGCGCTGCTGCTTCTCATGATAAATGACAACGACGCGCCCACGAACCCGAGCATGAAGAGGGCGCCGATCCAGCCGGCAAAACCGAGCATCACGCGCACGAACCAGGGAGCATGCTGATCGACAGTCGGCGGCATTTCCCCGGTTACAAGGTTAATTTCCAAAAGACGGTCCCAGAGCTGTTTTGGGGAAAGAGTGTTCATCGCGTTCCCTCCTGGCCGATCTTCTTCAGCCACATACCGCCAAGGGCGGAGAGACCGACAACAATAAGTCCGATGAACAAGAGGCCTCCGCCGCCGTGGATATGTTCCATTGCCTTGGCGAGCAATGACGCAACGACGATGACAATGCTCAATACGCCTCCTGCCAGAAGAAAGAGGTCGAGGATACGGTGGCGATAACAGACATAGATTGCGCCAAGCCAGAGAGGATACGCAATGGCGGTCACTGCGACGTATTCGTGCCGGTGGTCGAAGATGGCAAACATCGCCAGCGTGGTGATCAGGCCGCCGCTTGAGAACCCGAGCAAACGGGGGGCCCAGCGCTCGCGCAACCATTCGACTCTTCTGCTGAAAAGCTCCCACAGGGCCAGTGTTGCAGTGTTGAAAACGAAGAGCAGCCAGAGTTCTTTTTCCGTGCTGAATATCAGGCCGAAGAAGCCGGGAAATATCATGAAGTAGAGTGTGATCGCGGTGTTCACCAGCGCGATAAGAAGCATCCAGAGGGCCGGCAAACGGCCAACGATCGTCCAGGGGAGAATGAGGACCGCCCAGGTCATGAACAGTTCGTAGGTGTCGGCTCCGGTCTGGTAGGTCTGTCCGAACAACGCCAGCAGCACTCCCGTAAGAATAGCCGACACGAAGAGCAGCGCTTTGCCTATCGGTTGCTCTGTGCCGAACCATCCGCACCCTGCAACAGCAATAAAGAGAAGCAATTGGGCCAGCCCGAGCCTCGCGACGCGGCTGAGCTCGCTCCAGTTGTAGGCGAAGAAAAAGATGACGCCGACAGCAAGCAGCACAGCGCCGGCCCAGAGCAGCAGCCGGTCGATAAAACCACGCCAGTCCGATTTGCCCGGGAGTCCGCCTGCTGTTCGCATTGCCTGCTCAACGCTGCCTGCCGGGAGATAGCCCTGCCTGGCCCAGAGCAATATGGAATTTCTATGATCAGTCAAAGTCGTTCCTTCTTACCTTTGCGCAATTAAGCTTCTTCGGACGCGCCTCTATGCCGAAATTAGCTTGCACAGACCGTTAAGTATGTGCTTTTGAACGCCGTCTGCAAGCCGTTTAGCACTGGCTTGAGACGCGGCATCCAGCTTGATGTTCTCCAGTTCTGTAAACACATCCATCTTCTCCACAAGCCGTGTATAACCTGCGGGTGTCAACCGGCCTGCTGCAAGCATATTGGTCCAGTGTTCGATATTTACCGCCTGCAATCTCACGAATTCAGATGCATCATTTCTGGCGGAAAGGATGAGTGTCTTAAGCTCTTCCTTGGCAAACAATGAGTTTTCATCCTTGAGGCTGTCAATGTAATCCGAGAATTTGCTCAAGCAGGCTCCTGAAGATGTTTCGTAAGTTAATGTATTATAAATATGCACATATGTCAAAGACATTCAATGCAAACTGAACGATTGACAGGAGCGCAGGAAAAACTCTATACTTGGCACACAGAATGGCAATAAATAATTCATTTTAAGGAGAGTCCTCATGTGCATACGGATGAGAAATGTATTCTCTTTCATGAATCGAGTGAAGGTCAGTTTTGTGCTGGCAGCCGTAACTCTTCTGCTATCCTGTCACAGCGCTTCACCTCCCGCCGATACCACCGTATACAAGAAAAAGCCCCAACCCGAAATCCGTATCCAGGAGCTGGAAAAACGTATTCATGCTCTCATAAACATGGAGCGAAAGAAGAGCGGATTGTCCCAATTTGGCTGGGATGATGGCCTCAGCCGTATAGCGCGGAAGCACAGCAGTGATATGGCGAAACGGAAATACTTCGACCACGTTTCTCCTGATGGGCATGATTTTGTTTTCCGGTATAAAGAGTCGGGGTATACCTGTGCAATCCCGATCCACGCTGAGAGGAAGATCTTCATAGGCGCGGAGAATATCCTGCTGAACTATCTGTATGATACCGTGACCACGGTGAATGGAGTGCCGTATTACGACTGGAATTCTCAGGAGAAAATAGCCGAATCAACTGTGCGGGGATGGATGAACAGTCCGGGGCATCGGAAGAATATCCTGACCCCAACGATCATGAATGAAGGGATAGGAGTTGTCATCAGTCCTGATGATAAGGTGTATATAACGCAGAATTTTTGTTGAACTTTGAAGCAGGCTGAGGACTGAAGGCTGATAACAATGTTGACGATCCAGGCTGGCAGTTCGAAATCTCATTTCACCATATAGACCTTCAGTCTAATAACCTTTAACCTGAATAGCTGCAGTACCCCTACCCTGTCCACGCAATAAAATCGATTTCCACATCCACATCCTTTGGCAGCCGGGAAACCTCCACGGTCGCACGTGCAGGTGGTTCGGCAGCGAAATACCCTCCATAGACCTCATTGACCGGTGCAAAGTTATCCATGCTCTTAAGATAGATCGTGGTCTTCACAACGCTGGACAGGGAGCAACCGGCAGCCCCCAGAATTGCCGTAGCGTTCTCTATAATGAGCCTTGTCTGGGATTTTACGTCAGTGTGGACTACGCTTCCTGTTTTAGGGTCGATTGAAATCTGACCGGAGACGAACACAAACTGGCCAGCTACGATGGCTTGGGAATAGGGGCCGATTGCCTGAGGAGCTAGAGGAGTTTGGACGATCTTTTTATCCATTTGTAAGCCTCCGGTAATTCTTTAGTAATGTCGTGCATCACATTGATATTAAAGACCCATACAGTCGATATTTACATAATCCAAAGCATTAGCAGTTGATATATTGACGGCCGCTATCCGGACTTTACCCGTCTTACCTTAAGTACTCCTTTAATGCCCTCAATGTTCTTAATAACTCTGTTTAAGTGTTCAATGTCCTTAATATCGAGCGTGAAGTTGAGCGTAGCCGCGCTTTTGTCATCACTGGTAATTGCTTCTGCATGCGTAATATTGGCCTCGGTTGCGCTGATGGATGAGGAAACACTTCCGAGCAGTCCTGGTTTGTCCTCTGTCTGGATGGATATTTTGACCGGATGCGCTGCCGCCTGAAGAGCCCCCCAGGAAACCTCAACGAGCCGGTCCTTATCAAAGGTAAGCTCACCCACGTTCGGACAGTCTGTTGTATGAACAGATACTCCCCGGCCCCGTGTTATGAATCCAACAACCTTATCACCCGGCACAGGATTGCAGCATTTGGAGAGATGGATCAGCATCTGGTCCATGCCGCTGATCGTCATGCCGCTGCCTGATGGTTTGCTCGGCTTCTGCGATGGTTTTTTGGGCAATGGTTCAACATGGGCCTTTTCCGGGGCCAGCTTGTTTGCCACCTGGTGCGCTGATACCTTGCCATAGCCGATGGCGGCGAAGAGGTCTTCAAGGCTGTTGTGCGACATCTCGTGCGCTATTTTGGGCAGCTCCTCACCCTTGTAGATCTTGGTGGGATTCAAGTCATGTTTGCGCAGGTCCTTTTCAAGGAGTTCCCTGCCTAAGAGGATGCTCCTCCGGCGTTCTTCCACCTTGAGCCAGGCTTTGATCCGTGCGCGGGCCTTGGAGGTCTTGACCACTTTCAGCCAATCCCGGCTCGGCGTGTGCCCAGCCTGGGTAACGATCTCGATCTTATCGCCGTTCCTGAGCTGGTACTTGAGCGGAACGATCTTGCCATTGATCTTGGCGCCCACGCACTGGTGGCCGATGTCCGTATGCACGCTGTAGGCGAAATCCACGGGAGTTGACCCCTGGGGCAGTTCCTTTACATCGCCCCGTGGGGTGAACACGTAGACCACATCAGGGAAAAGGTCTCCCTTGACGGTCTCCATGAACTCCTTGGCATCCGGCACGTCCCGCTGCCATTCGACGAGCTGCCGGAGCCAGGCGAACTGTTTTTCTTCCCGCTGGCTTATGGCTGATTTTTCCTTATACCGCCAATGCGCCGCGATGCCTTCCTCGGCCAGACGGTGCATCTCTTCGGTGCGTATCTGGAATTCGACCCGCTCACCTTTGGGGCCGATGACCGTGGTATGGAGCGACTGATAGAGATTGGATTTGGGAACGCCGATGAAATCCTTAAACCTTCCCGGGACCGGCGTCCAGAGCGAATGGATGAGTCCGAGGATCGCGTAGCAGTTCACTTTAGTATCGGTGATGATCCTGATCGCGATCAGGTCCTGAATATCATCAAATTGGATCCCCTGCTTCTGCATCTTCTGATAAATGCCGTAAAAATGCTTGGGTCGGCCTTTCACTTCTCCCTTGTACCCATGCTCCGCAAGCTGGCCCCGCATGATGTCGATAAGCTCATTGATATAGGAATCCCGCTCAACACGCTTCTGCGCGACCCGTTGCGAGATATCATGGTAAACGTCCGGGTTCAGGTACAGGAGGGAGAGGTCTTCGAGCTCGGTCTTGATCTTGGAAATTCCGAGGCGATTGGCAAGCGGCGCATAGATATCAAGCGTCTCCTGAGCGATGCGTTTCTGCTTTTCCGGAGAGAGGGATTTCAGCGTGCGCATGTTATGGAGGCGGTCGGCAAGCTTGATCAGGATCACCCTGATGTCCTTTGCCATGGCCACGACCATTTTGCGGAAATTCTCGGCTTCGCGTTCTTCGCGGCTCTGCAGTTCCATGCGGCTGAGCTTGGTCATGCCGTCAACGAGAAGCGCTACCTCATCGCCGAAAAGGCTTGTTATCTCTTCGGTAGTGCAGGTTGTGTCTTCGATCGTATCGTGGAGGAGGCCCGCGGCCACGGTGGCGGCGTCGAGCTGGAGGCTGGCGAGGATGGCGGCGACTTCGATAGGATGGACGAGATATGATTCGCCTGAAAGACGCATTTGTCCCTGATGCGCTTTGGCCGAGAAGATGTAGGCGCGACGAAGAAGGTCCACATCAGCATCGGGATTATAGGTTTGTATGCGTTCGACTATGTCTTCAAGGCGCACAGCAGGCATCGGTTACCTCAACGGTGTTGTTTCATGGTTGTTTTTCGTTTTTAAGGTCCCTGATCTCCAGATCCACAGACACGTTCCCGTTCCAGGTATTTATGCGGGGGGTGAACACCGCGGCTATTCTTGACCCTTTTCGTACCTGTCTGTCCAGCAGGTCACCCTTTTTGAATGCAATGGCGCCGAATGCCGGGCCCGTGCCCTGCCTGAGCAGGAGCTTTAGATGGTTTTTGCCCACGATCCGGGTTGACAGCACTTCAAGGTCCCGTGCCCCGAGCCTGGGCTCGGGATTTCCCTGGCCAAAGGGGGCTAATTTATCTATTTCCTGCATCAGATCGAGCGTAAGGTCGCCGAGATTCGTGGCCCCATCCACGGACAGCGTACGGATAAAACCCTGCGGCCCGATCCGCTCCAGAACAATGGCACTCAAACGCTCCCGGAACGCTGATATGCAATCTTCCCTGATGGTGAAACCAGCGGCATATTTATGGCCGCCGAAGCCCAACAGGAGGTCCTGGCACGCTGTTAGCCCTTCATACAGATTAAAACCGGGGATGCTTCGTGCCGACCCTTTGCCCACACCCTCTTTGATGCTGATAAGCGCTGTGGGCCGATAGAACTCTTCAACGATCCGGGATGCAACGATGCCGATCACCCCGGTGTGCCATTCGTTTGATGAAAGCACCAGGGCGCCTGCGTGCCGGGTGTCGATTTCCGCGCACTGCTGACGGGCCTGCGCGGTTATCCCCTCTTCAACTGCCTGACGTTCCCTGTTCACGGCATCAAGCGTTGTTGCCAGTTCACCTGCCTCTTCGGAAGACGTCGTGGTAAGCAGTCGGAATGCCGAATCCGCACGGGATAAACGTCCGCTTGCATTGATCCGGGGCGCAATGGTGAAGCCTACATTTCCTACGCCTATTTTTTTGCCCTCAAGGCAGGAGACCTGCTTTAAAGCTGCGATCCCCAACCGGTTTGCTGGTGCGCCTCCTGAAAGGATATCCAGGCCATGTTTGATCAGGATCCTGTTCTCACCCGTGATCCTGCCGACATCGGCGATCGTGCCCAAGGCCACGAGATCGAGATATTGCTTCAACCGCTCGTCCTGGGCAGGAACATCGAGCAGCGCCTGTCCCAGTTTGAAGGCAACGCCAACGCCGGTGAGCACTCCCACCCGGTTTTTTTCATCCGAAGATGCATTCGTCGACAAAAGCGCGGGGTGCAGAACAGCGTAAACATCGGGGAGCATCGTTTCTTTGCCGGTCTCCAAGGACCCGGCATCGGGATGCGTAAATTCGTGATGATCGGTTACGATAACGTCAAGATCGAGCGAACGCGCATGCGTCGCTTCCTTGTGGGCGGTGATCCCGCAATCCACGGTGATCACCAGGCCGGCGCCGTCGGACTTGATGTTGTCGAGAGCGCTGATGTTCACGCCGTAGCCCTCGGTCAACCGGTTCGGGATATAGCAATGAACATTCGCCCCCAGGCTTCCGAGGATCAGGTAAAGCACTGCAGCGCCGGTCACGCCGTCGACATCATAGTCCCCATACACAACGATCTTTTCGCGTGCCGAGACCGCCTTCCGGATGCGATGGACCGCTTTGTTCATGTGGAGGAACAGGTCCGGTTTGGTGAGAGACGATAGATCGCACGCAAGGAAAGAACGTGCTGTCGAAGGATCGGAAACACCCCGGTTGACCATCAGCCGGGCGATCAGCGGATGTATTCCGGCCAGTTCCGAGAGAGCAGCGACAACGTGATCGTCAGACTCCGCAAGGACCCATTTCATCATCAGTCCCAACAGGCTATGATTTGTTCTCAGGTTTGGTGGTGTCTTTGTTCGCTTCGGCTGTACCGTCCGACATCCCCTTTTTAAATCCCTTGATGGCCTTGCCCAACCCCTCGCCAAGCTGCGGCAGTTTGCTGCCGCCGAAAAGCAAGAGTACGATAATGAGAATAACAAGCAATTCCGGCATTCCTAATCCAAACATAGAGCCTCCTTATATTCCTCTGGCGTATTGATGTTAATGAATGAACGTCTTTTTGGATCGAATCTGTCTATTTCCTCTTCAGTCACCTGCCGAATGCGTGCTTCGCTGAACAGACCCTGGAGCTGTTGAACGTTTTCCTGGAGGCGCTTTTCAATGACCGGCAGCAATTGTTTACTATAGATCGCATGCAGAGGTTCCATCCTTCCTTGCATGCAGGGCACCACAATATCATATCCACCGGTAAGCTCTGTCATATACGATATAAGCCGATGCTCCAGGAACGGCATGTCACAGGCGACGATAAAATTATACTCGTCCTTCGAGCTGACGAGACCTGAATAGATGCCGGTAAGCGGCCCGCGCTTACTTACCTTGTCAGTCACGACACGTGCGTCAAAATCGCCATACCGTTGCGGTGAATTGGTCACCACGATGATTTGATCGGCAATTGTATGAAGCGCCAGGAGAACGCGTTCGATCATGGTAACGCCATCGAGCTTCAGGAACGCCTTGTCAGAGCCCATGCGACTGTTCTCGCCTCCTGCGAGCACGATGCCGGTCATAATTAAAATTACAGCATTTACCATGAGGTGTCAACAGGGAACTTGAGCTGTTCATCAATAAAAACACAAACATAGGATGGATTTACCGCTTAGCACAGCACCTCTTCCAAGGAACACTCCCTGGTGCACTGAGTATCCTGTTATAAAATTTAAACTTTAGGTTGACACCGTATCTTCCTCGTACTATTATTAAACCATGCGATCCGTATCCCTTATGGTTTTGATTGCCATAACCTTGATGGTTCTTGCGCCAGCTACGGCTGTTGTTCCCTCTGCAGGCTACTCCACTCTTTCCATTCAGACACTCGATGTGTGCCACGCTTCAGCATCGGGAATTAATCTTGATCTTCCGGATTCGATTCATGAACGCCCCTGCACCCTGTCTCCGTTGCTGTTTGCCGGAGTTCAGGACGCAGCTACCTTACCTTTCAAAGTGTCGTTGATCACGTTTCAGGACGAACGTCCCCCGCAAGCTTAACCCTTTTCAGTTTTAAAACCCGAAGTACCGAGTTCGTGAGCGTAGAACGATCTTTCCGCGCATGCCTTTTTACGGGTGTGCGCTGATGGACAGGCCGCCTCCCTTTTAAGCTCGGCTCCACTTCGGAACTATTCAATCCCCATAACGTACGTCTTCGGAAAGATCTTTCCGGAGTGGAGTCATTCTTTTTTGCAGTCCATATTGTTTGTAATGAGGTCCGCATGAAGAGATATGTTATTCTTGTTCTTGTGATAAGCTGCTCGCTGCTTTCTTTCAGCAAACGGAGCATGGCCTGCGATTTCTGTTTATTGTCCCAGGGCATATCTCCGCTCGATACGATGAAGGGCGACGGCATCAAGATAAGTGAACGCTACACCGTCCTCGACAAGGTGTATCAGGGCACAAGTGAAAAATCCAACCCCGGCGCCAAAGAGGTCCACTGGACAACGGAGCTCACCGGCTTTTACGGCGTTACACCGGACTTCATGCTGCTGGCAGTGCTCCCCTATAAAAACGGGAAAACGTCCGGAGAACTGGCTCAGAATGCCGACACGTCCCTGGACCTCGAAACCGGAGGCGCGGGAAGAGCCTCGGGTCTGGGTGATATGGCGTTCATGGGTCGCTACTCTTTTCTCAAAAAGGAAACAGCGGATACGACGACCATCATGGCGGAAATGTTCGGAGTCAAGCTTGCGACCGGGAGCACGAATGCAAAGTCAAACAGCAACGAGTTCCTTGACAGTCATCTTCAGGCGGGAACCGGCTCCACGGATTATCTGTTCGGCCTCTCGTTCAGTCATTCGCTCAAGCGCTTCTCGATTTCCGCAAATATGCTCGGAACGGTCGCGACCGAAGGTAAATTCGGCGACACGAAGCATACCTTCGGCAATGCGCTTAATTATGATGCAAATGGAAAATACCGGGTCCATCCCAGGGAGTTCGATCCACAGCAGCCGCAGGTTTTTTTAGCCCTGGGGTTCAACGGAGAGGCTCGGCAGCGGGAAAAGATCGAGGGTGCAACGGTCCCTGATTCAGGGGGGAACACGGTCTATCTCTCTCCGGGAATGCAGCTTGTTCTCGCAACCAGCTGGATCGTGGACCTGTCGTACCAGCAAGCAGTGTACCACCAGTTGAACGGCACGCAGCTTGGTGAAACGTACAAGATCATCAGCGGCGTGACCTATCTGTTCTGATGAGTGGACAGCGGAAATCCGACGTTTATGATGCAGAAAATACTAATCGTTAACCTTTAACCCTACGGAGGAATATACCATGAAATCGCCAAAGATCTACGGTTTTGCATTTATTGTACTCTTCATGTCAATGCTGTTTACCGCATGCGGATCGAAAGACAGCACTTCCACGGACACGCCGTCAACCAGCGCAGTTGATACGACAACGATCAGCGGCTCCATTTACGCGGCCCCGGTTGCCAATGCCTCGGTGATCGTTACGGACGACAGCGGCAGCACCCTTGCCGGTCCCGTTACGACCTTATCGGATGGATCGTATTCCATCAACATCCCGACCAGCGCACTTGCCAACACCATACGCTTTGAATCAGACGGAGGAACCTTTGACGACGAAGCCAGCGAAGTAAATACGCCGGCGGGAAAACTCTCTGCCATCGTCGAGGGCGGGGCGCTTACGACAGGATCGGCAGTCCACCTGGACCCGTCATCGACGATCGTTCACGATATGGTGACATCGGGGTCAGGAACATCGCTCTCCAACGCAAAAGCGGCTTTTAACGCACTTTTCGGATTCACGCCGGACACGTCGCTGCAGCCTCTGAATACAGCGCCGACCGGAACGATGAATCAACCCCATCGTCTCAGGGCTTTGCGCGCAGCGGCATTCAGCCAAATGGCAAAAGACCTTGGACTGACCCCGGGGCAACAATTCGACCTTCTTAAAGCCATCGGCCTGGATTTCGCCGATGACGGGGTTTTGAATGGTTCAGGACCGGCGGTGAACGGGATAAGCGTGCCTGAAGATATCCAGACGCGATTTGAATCCGCACTTGTTACGTTCATGACGAACACCACCCGGAACCATACGGGTTTGACGCCCGACCAGATCGGAGACCTTCCCTTTGGCAAAGTTGCCGTGACAAACTCCTACATTGTCAAATATCTTCCCGGCATGATGAAGCCGGCGCAGGGCAAGACAATGTTCGCGATCCAGCTTATTAACCGGAGCGATAAGACGCCTGCTACGGGTAAAACAATTACGTTAATGCCGATGATGCACATGTCCGCCATGAAACATGCTTCCCCGGTGGACGTTGTGGTGGAAGACACGGCAAATCCGGGGACCTATAAATGCACGGTGTATTATCTGATGGCCTCAGGTGCGGGCATGGGATATTGGGACCTGAAGGTGAAGATCGGCGGGAGTGGTGGCATGGGAATGGGTGGTGAAACCGCTGTATTCTTCCCAACGGTCGGCATGGCCATGGGCACAAACACGGTGAGGGCCACACTGAAAGGTGATAATGATATCATCAGCAATATGACCGGAACGGAAAAGAGAAGCTACTATCTGTTCAATGACGGTTTGAGCGGCATGGCGGGAAGCTATACCTTCAAACTGTTTATCGCGGCCAAGGAAAACATGGCAATGAGCTATCCCGCGTTGTCCGTTGGTACGGTGTTAAGCAACGGCACAGGAACGGTGGCGGTGACCACAATGAATGTCCAGGCATCTTCCGATGGAGGTCTGAACTGGATTACGGCGAGTGATGACACGAAAGGCCACTGGTCCATACCCGGTATTACGAATCTGGTGTCAGGATCAACGGGAACGGTATTCGTGAAAATGAACGTCAACGGCGAGGATAAAACAACAGATGGTCTTGTTTCATCCGCATCCGGTACCAAAGGATATGCCACGTTCGTCATAAAGCCGGGGATGTAACAGAAAAACCATGGCGATCCGTTTATCAAAAATCGTACTTGCGGCGGCCCTGCTCCTGGGGGCCGCCCTCTTCTTCTCTTCAGAGTCGCGGGCTGGATCGTGCTGCGGTGGCGGTGGGGCCTCTGCCCTGGTCCTGCCGAAGTTTTCCCAGGGGTTGGTCGATCTCTCTTTTGACAGTGAAAAATATCATGGTTTCTGGAACCAGGACGGAAAGTACACTCCTGATGCTCCCGGTTCCGATCTTGGACAGTATCGGCTGAATATTGGGATTGCCAAACGTATCGCACCGCGCTGGCAGGCGAGCATGAGCATGCCGTACATCTGGAACATCAATAAATACTCGGGTCTTTCATCCCGTACCGACGGGCTCGGAGATACAGCGATCAATCTCTGGTATGAGACCTATGATCGGCCCAGAAGCGTCATGTCCGTCAGTGACTGGGAAGACCTCTTGCCGACAATAACGATTGGAACCTCATTGACCGTACCAACAGGAATATCAGCATATGACAATGTGCAGAGTAGTTTTGACGTTACCGGCCGGGGATTCTACCGGGTTGATGCAAATGCGCTGGTGGACAAAACCATTCATCCGGTGACGATTTCACTGCTCTTGAGTTATGGCATGTATCTGGAGAGGCCGGTGGACCGTGAGTACGGGAAATATGTCCAGCCGTATAATAAAAAGCTCGGAGATCGCATGCTGGGGACCCTGGCACTCGGTTATATATCCTATCTCGAATCACGAAAGGTCCTTACGTATACGGTCTCCTTCTCTGCTCTGCAGGAAGCTGAAGGCCAGATCAACGGAGAACATGACCCTACAACCGGATTCCGGAAGGAATCAGTTGCCGGGACTATTGCATTGTCTTCTGTTGACTCGGACTGGACATATAAGATCAGCTGGTCGCATGCGATAAAAGAAGATGGTTGGGGCCGTAATTTTCCAACAACGGACATCACTACTCTGGGGGTCAGCTATGGCTTCCGTTAAGTTGCTCTGCATGTGCGCTCTCCTGCTTGCGCTCTGTTGCTGTGGTTCCACCAGGGAAGATCTTTACCCGTCAGGAAAAGATAAACGACCCACAGTCCAGGCCGGCACGATCGGTCCGGCGGTTGGACAGCAAGCGCCTGATTTCACGCTTCCCGACATTCATGGCAATCCAACAACACTTTCCGCTTCCGCGAAGTTGCCGACTGCCAAAGGTGTGGTCATCTATTTCACCATGTGGTGCCCGACCTGTGACAGTGAGATGAGCAATATGCGGGATGCGGTCATGCCGCGTTTTCCGAACGTTATCTATTATGCTGTCGATTATGTATCCGGCAGCTTCGATGGTGCGAGAAATTCCGAACTGGACAACGGGTATGCCGGATCGGGTTTTACGACCCTGGTTGATACTTCGCAAAGCGTATTGAATCAATATCAGGCAACGATGAGCACGACGGTGGTCATTGATAGCGCCGGTGTCGTACGCATGAATGAAAATTATAAGGATGGGGCGAAACTGCAGGAGATCCTGGGGGGATTACCGTGAGAAAAGTCATACTGTATTTTGTGCTTTTGATCATTCTCCTCGGAAATATGGGATGTTCTCGGCAGCCTGTATACTCCCCGGCAAATCAGGAAGGAGCGAATGTTGTTATTGAAATCGCATCTTTGCAACCAGAAATCCCCCTCTTCTTTACTTACAAATACCAGCAAAAGCCGATCAGCTTTTTTGTGATAAAGGTCAAGGATAACGTCCTGTCGTTTCTCGATGCCTGCGCGAGCTGCTACCCTCACAAAAAAGGATATAAATACGGCGAAGGATATGTCACCTGCCGAGCATGCAGCATGAAGTTTTCCGTGCTGCAACTGGAAAAAGGACTGGGAGGATGTTTCCCGATAAAAATAGAAGGCAAGATCGAGAAAGGGAAATACGTTATCCCGATTGCGACGCTGGAACATTCGATTGAAAAGTTCTAGGTGAACGATGATTCAGCAGTGACTAAAATAAGGGAGCAGGATCTTTATCCTGCTCCCTTCAATGTTGGCTATCTATCTTGCCGAGCTATCGAATGCGATCGATTAACCTTTCATCCAGCGGGCTATGGCGTACAGATCACGTTAACAGTCGTCACGTTAGCTCCTGAAACGGTACCGCTTCCGTTGCTAACTGTGCAGGTATGACCAAGGGGCTGCGTTTTTACCGTTACATTGTAGGTTCCGCCGTCGGCCACCTGCGAAGCAAACGTATACACCATGCCGGCTCCCGGGATGACCAGGTCATCGGCGCCATTGTTTTGAAGCACAGGACCGACCCCCCAGGCGGCGCCGGAGAGTCCGCTCACATTTACATCAATAGAATAAGGCATCGGAGAACCAGCAGTAAGATCCAGCACCCTCATATTGTAGGGCGTTGACACATTTGTTTTTTCGGGCGCTACCGCGATAAAGTACGTTGTTCCCCCGGTCATGGTCCAGGTAAGAGTTTCTGTGGTACCGGTCAGTGCCATACTTGTGGCGATCGGAGCATTTTGGGCTGCAGTATACAGCCAGATATCGAGGTTCGCGGTGTCATGATAACCGCTCAGAATAATGCGTACGGGTCCGGTCGCCGCAGGTGTCACCGCGTAGACATCTATATCAAACGTACTGGTCAGATAACTCCCCGACGTCGTGCCGGTGATATAGGAAGGAATGGAAATAGTCTGCGGGCTTGCCGTGTTGTTGTTCGGTTCTTGTTCCGCAAAATAAGGAAGCGTTACACAGGTCACGGCGACATTCGTTACATTTACACCAGAATTAGCCACAATCCCGATTCCATTCGAGACCGAACAGATTTGGCCCGAGGGCTGGGTTTTGACCGTAACCGTATAGGAGCTTCCTGTGATCAAAGGATCAATGGTAAATGGGCCATCCGCTGAGATGGTTCCAGTAGAGTAAACTATAGTACCAGGTAAAGCATTCATCTGTAATTCAAGTCCCGCTCCCGAAAGGCCGGTCACTGTTCCGCCGATCGTATACTTTGCTTTGCTATCAACTACGCAGTTCACTTTGACATTCGTGACATTCGAGCTGGGCATAAAGCCGGAATAACCATTAAAATCAACCGTGCAGATCTGACCAAGAGGCTGTGTTTTGATCGATACTGTATAACCCACAGATTTATCCACCGGTGTCGCGAAAACGAACGAAGTCGAATTCATCGGGACCGTCAGGTAATCGATTGGGAACGTCTTATTGTAATCCGTACACACGTTCTGCAGAACAAGGCCCGATGTTGTGAGGCCGGTTATGACACCACTGATTGTATGCGCACCCCCATCTGTGTTCGTGTTTGAGTCTGAAGTACTACTACTGCTACTCCCGCCACATCCAGTTAAGACTAAAGCCAGTGACGCAACAATAACCAGAATAACTGCTGCAAAGCGCTTAGTTTTCACTATATTCCCCCCCTCGTTTTTGAAATAATAAATATCTTTTTTAGACAACTTGTAGTGAGAACGAACTTCAACGATAGCGTGGAAAAGTGGCTAACCTGGATAGTTGCTGACATAATACATGTGAAACGGGTGGTATGCCATACCCTGGTCCGGGTATTTTAAGGGTACTCAGACATGTTGCAATTGTAAACGTTTATGTCGAGTATCATGTGATTATTGCCACCCACCGATCGTACGTTGTACCACTTCCGGCTATTTCGCCACACAGGTCACTGCAATGTTCGTCACATTCGCGCCGGACACAGCACCAGTTCCATTGGTAACCGTGCAGGTTTGGCCAACAGGCTGAGTTTTGATTGTAACACCATAACCTGCGCCGCTTAATAGAGGTTTTGGGAAGCCAAAGTAAAGAGAACCTGAATTGATCGTAATGTCATCTGTAAAAACATTCTGCAGAACTAGACCGGACCCTGTAAGGCCGCTTAATGTTCCACCGATTGTATAATATGTTGTTCCACCAGCATTTGTGTCTGTTGTTGCGCTGCTGCCGCCGCCGCATCCAGATAAAGCTGAAACCAAAGCCACAATAAGAACCAGAATCACTCCGTACCATGCTGCTGTTCGTTGTTTCTTCATGATATTTCTCCTTTGATATATTTTAAAGCGAAAATAACCGCACATGAGTCATCTGTAAATCAATTAATAACGTTATGGCAATCCCGGCACCTGCATTGGTGTAAGAACCGGAAGAGTTCCTCCTGTATTTACACCGAGCGCATTATTTGTATTGCCGCCCCATACCCAGACAGTCCCGTCGTTTTTCACAGCAATGCCACCATCTGGACCGGCTTCAACAGCTATTACATGATCAACTCCTATTGCTGCCGGGATCGGCAGCAATTCGTAGTGATCTGTTGAACCGCAGGTCGTTCCGGCAGGCGTTCCAATGCCCAGCTGCTCGGATCCATAGCCCCAACCCAACAGCGTTCCGTCATTTTTCAGCGCAAGCGTATAATTATTGCCCCATCGAGAAGAGATAACTGATGCGGGAGCAGCAAGAGTCAAATTGCTGGTGCCTGCTGAATCTTTTATCTGGAGCGGCCAGAAAACACCGGTCCAACCCGAGGAAGGATAGGGATTACAGACCCCTTCACCTTTGGCATAATCAGTGCCGAATTCCCAGACTGTACCATCGCTCTTTATTGCAGTAGTATAACGTCCGCCAGCGGAAAGAGAAAGCGCTCCGTCAAGCCAGGTCACTGCGACCGGGGTAAGCTTGTTAGTTGTGTCTGCTCCGTTATTTAAACCAAACTCAGCATCTTGGTTATAACCCCATGCCCAGACCGTGCCGTCGTTCTTAATGGCCCATGATGTGCCATATCCCGCGGAAATTGCTTTCACATCAGTCAGCGGCACTTGATAAGGTGTCAGCCTCATAGCAGTTGAATTGTCTCCGATCTGTCCGTAGTAATTGTCCCCCCATGACATCACAATCCCATCGCTTCTGAGAGCCAGAACATGGTCTCTGCCAGCTGCAAGCGATGTTACGGTCACACCCGCCGGCAAGGTCATCGTGGCTTGAACCGGGGTGTCGCTGTTATTTGTTGAGCCGGTGCCAAGACCCTTATACAGTCCCCAGGTCCAGACAGTACCATCCGACTTGGCTGCCGCGACAAAGGCGGTTGCATCCCCGGCCATGGCAATTGTTATTACATTCGATATACTCACCTTCCCGGGAACGTTATTCTGATTTGCGGCGGGCGTTCTTCCGAGTCCTGTTGCTGAATCATCACCCCAAGTCCAGACGTTGCCGTCCGAATCAAGAGCGGAGCTTGAGTAATTGCTCCTTTTTACCGAAGTGATAGCAGGCTTCGTCCTGAAGGTCCAGGTGGCTGCGGTCGCCAGGGCTGTGCCGGCGCTGTCTTTCACGGAGGTAGTAACCATGGCTGTATAAATCGTGGACGGCGCAAGAACGGCTGTTGGTGTGAATGTCGCAGTAACTCCGCTGACAACCACGGTTCCGGAGATGGTGTTTGTTCCCTTGCTCACCAGAAAAGTTGCGCCTGTCATGGTCAACGCATTCAAGGGATTATTGAAGGTAGCGCCGATGGTTGCGGTAAGAGTAACACCGGTAACCAGGCTTGCAGGGCTTGTCGAAGATACTATCAACGCGACTGGTGTTGTGATAGATGGAGTACCTTTACCGCTGCTACTGCACGCGAATAATGCACTTATGAACGCTACTGCCAACACAAAAGTATTGAAACGTTTCATTCTGTTCCTCCTTTTAAGTTGTCCCAGCCTTCCCCACTTCCCGTCATCAAGTATTTCCCAGAGTTCGTTCAGGTTGGTAAAGACTTTAGGTTCGATTCGTTTATCCATACTATCAAAATATCATGTCAATATGATATACCCTAAACTGGGTATTTTATACTGGCAGTTCGCAGACTAATTCCGGGGACGGTTCGAAGGCGGATGCTGTCCTGAATAGCGAAATAGGCTTAATTGCCGAGACTTGGCATGTTATCGTTTGATAAAGTTCTTCTGGCAGGCTTCGAAAACAGCCTGTGAGCGGGAGTTGACATGGAGTTTTTCGTAGATGTTCTTGAGATGCGTATGAACGGTATGAAGACTGATAAAGAGTTTGTCCGCGATCTGCCTGTAGCTGTCACCCTGATACAACAACTCCAGGACCTCTTTTTCCCGGACGGAGAGGGGCGAAGTGATTGTCTTGAGCTCCGCCGCCGGCGAGAACGCCTGAAACTCGGTCAGGACCTTCCTGGCGATTGTAAATGACATGGGAGCGCCGCCTGCCTTGAGTTCTTCAATGGCGGCAAGGATCTGAACGGGTTTTGAGTCCTTCAGGAGATAGCCTGATGCGCCGGCCTTCAGGCAGGCAAAGACTTTCTCATCCTCGTCCGAGGAGGTGTATATGAGAATCCCGGCAGACGGGCACGCGGTATTGACCTGAGTTACTGCTTCGACGCCGGACAGGCCGGGAAGGCCGAGGTCCAGGATTATCAAATGCGGAGCATGGGTCCCAAGGCAGTCGAGGGCTTTCTCAGCGCAATCGACTGCCGCGACTATCTTGTAGTCGTCGTGCCCGTCAAGCAGCGATACGAGCCTGCTACGGGTAGGCTCATGGTCTTCTACGATCATTATATTCATGATAGTCGGATTATATGAGATCCTGATGGGAATTAACATCCCCTGAATTGGGTATTCTGAAACGGAAGCGCCACCCTGATCTTGGTCCCCTTTTCCTGGATTGATTCAAATGTAAGGTTCCCACCGGACTCCTCCGCCCGTTTCCTGATGTTCCGGAGGCCGTTTCCATCGCTGACAGCAGCCGGGTCGAAGCCTTTTCCATTGTCCTCAATGGTCAATTCAAGTTGTCCATCTTCAGCGCGAAAGGTGATTTCCGCTTCGGTCGCATCCGAGTGCTTCATGATGTTATGGCATGCCTCCTGAATGATTCTCATGATTGCCAGTCGAAGGTTCGGCGATAGCACAACGCCGTTCGATAGCCCCTCCTGGGTCACGGTGAGGTCAATCCCCACCGTGCTCAAAAGGTCGTTCGTATACCTCTTAATGTAGGGGAATAAGAAACGCGCGGCCTCATAATCCGGTCCGACGGCCCAGATGATGCTCCTGAGTTCCCGCATCCCGGTGCGCGCCGCATCTTCGATCCTCACGAGCAGCGCGGCAATATCTTCGGGATTTGCCCCGCGGGCAAGTTGCCCGGCGCCCTTTTCGGAATATGCGAGGATCCCCGCGAACTCCGTTGCAATCCCGTCGTGGATTTCCCGAGCTATGCGCTCTTTCTCTTCCCGCGCGGCCTTCTCTTGTCTCTGGGCACGCTCCCGGGTCTGGATATTCTCCATAGCCATAGCCGTCTGGCTCGATATAATTTGGAGAAGTTGCAGGTCCTCGCTGCTGTATAGGTTATCAGATCGCTTGTTCTTAAGAAGCATACATCCGAGAGCGCCGCGTGATGCGATGAGAGGGACGATAACGCCCCCTGTTGCGTCCGACGGGAGGGGCTCCTCGGTCCGGACGGCATAAAAGGGCGTCGGTTGCGTGACTGTTTTGAGCGTTTCTGTTTTCAGATACCCCCCCCTGTCATGTTCCATCGGCAAATCCGTGTCGTACAGAACGGTCCTGATTCCATGCGGATGCAACGTAGCCATGATCATTCCTTCGGCTTGCGCGATGACTTCGGTGGTCGTGTTCAGCGAAAGCAGCCTCACGCTCAACTGCATGGATACATCATTGATATTGTACAGCTCCCGTTTGAGGACCCTCTTGACCATCGCCTTTATCCGATCCCTCACCGGAATATACGTGAAGATCACCATCCAGACCAGCACTGCGGTTGAAAAGAAAGGATTTGCGACAAGGTCGAGCACCTGTAACCGGATCAGGAACGAGATCGCCCCCACATCGATTAACGCCAGTGCACCGAGGGTGAGCACGTAGATGATGGTGTTGTCGAAAATCGTATCGATATCCATCAGGCGGTACTTCATTATGGAAAATGCCAGGGAAAGCGGTATCAGAATCGAGATCAATAAATTGATGTCATGGTTGAAGTAGTTTACGCTTTTCGCCAGCATGGGCAGATCGGTCAGGACGAGCATCAGTAAAATCACGAGGAGGATGGCCCAGAATACCCATTTGATCTGCGCCTTTTCCTCGGGCGCTGTCAGCCTGAAATAGGTGACAATCATAACAGCGATGCCCGCGAGAAAACCGGCTGTGAACGCGGCAATGGGCACGCGTCCGGCCATGACGTGCAACGGCCCGCGCGTTGTGGACAGCAAAAAGACAAGAAGCGGGATAAGGTACAGTGCAACTAAAAAAACCTTATTGCGGGCAATTCTTTTTTCCGTTGGGAACACCAGCGTGAAATGGAGAAAGAATGCGGCAAAATATTCCAGGGTAAGCAACTCGGCCGCCAACAGGATGCCGAACAGGCGGATATTCAGGGCTATATCACGGTGAGACCAGGAGATGAACGTGAAGATGATTATGCTCAGGCAAACAGTGAGGAAAAAGAATACTTTTACCGTGATGTCATCCGGCTTTTTAACGGCAATGAAAAGAGCTATGAGCAGTGAGGCGCAGGCGATAATATAATTGAGGTAGATTGTTCTGAAGACCTGGCCGAATGAAGTGGGAGTGGGTATGAGCTCGATGTTCGTCAGCTTTCCGTCTTGGCGCCGCAGCGTGAATTTGACGGGTGCGCCGGGTCTGATATTCTCCGAAAAGTAGTTCTGGGCATCGGACCACTGTTGAAAGGATTCGTCGGTTGACGGTTCATTCCACGCCTTGAGGAGGCTGTATTTATGTATTGTTAACCCATTGACAGCAACAACCTCGTCTCCGATGTGGTCCCTGAGCTGTTCCGCGGGGCTGCCGGCTGCGATTGCATCAATATACCAGATGCCATGTTTCGATTCGAATTTCATCCCCACGTATGGGGTTTGAAGAAGCGCAAGGAACCCGGCCAGGCCCGCCAGGAGGGGGACAATGCTGAGTATGATATAAAAACGCCTCGTCCACATGAACTCGCAAGAACCTCCTTCAAGAACAGAACCGAGTATAGGATAGGCGCAATATTTCGTCAAGGTGGAAATACAAGTGACATATGATTAGGTATGAAACTGCCGGAGGTAATAAATGCTGAGGATAATTGCAGAAATTATCTACTGAGAAAATGATCTATTCGTACCTGAGCGCCTGGATCGGGTCCTGAAGCGCAGCTTTGCGAGCCGGATACACACCGAAAAACACTCCCACTGCTGCCGAGAAGGTAAACGCCATAATAATGGACCAGGCAGAGACGCTGGTGGGCAGTACGGTGACAAAAACCGGTATGATGAGCGCAAGTCCGACCCCGACCAGGATGCCGATGATGCCGCCGACACCGGAGAGCGTCATGGCTTCTATCATGAACTGGGCCATGATGTCCTTGTTTCTTGCTCCCAAAGCTTTTCTTATGCCGATTTCGCGGGTCCGTTCGCGAACAGAGACCAGCATGATGTTCATGATGCCGATGCCGCCGACGAGCAGCGAGATGCCTGCGATGCCGCCAAGCACGGCGGTAAGCACACCAAGGATCCCATTCATGGTTTCAAGCATCGCCCCTTGCGTCTGGATAGAAAAATCTTCCTTATGAGCATGGCGTCGCATGAGGATGTCCTTGATCTGGACTATCGCGCGATCAACATCCTCCGCCCGTGGTGTAGAGGCAATGATCTCAAAGAGCGAGTCGGTGTCAAAGAGCTCCTGGCCGCTCGTGACCGGCACATACACGAGATCATCGATGTCCATGCCGAGGCTGGTCCCCTTCTTTCGCATAACTCCGACTACACGATAGCGTGCATCAGAAAGCGTCACCACTTTCCCGAGTGGATTTTCCGTTCCGAAGAGTTCTTCCTTTACCGTGGTGCCGAGAATAATGATCTTGGCTTTCGAATCAACATCTCCCTGTGTGATATAATTTCCCGTGTCGATAAAAAGGTTTCGTACCCGCTGAAATTCCGGTGTCGTTCCGATCACCATCATGTCACGGCCCATATTCTGATACTTAATCTTTCCTGTACCGAAAACCAGCGGAACCGCGTCTGTCAGAAGCCAGGCGTGACGTCTGAGAGCTAATGAATCGTCATATGTAAGCTTGCGTACAGTACCAGCGGATGGCGGATGGAAACCTCCTCGGGTGGATGTTTTACCGGGCTGGATTACAAGAAGGTTGGTGCCCATGCCGGTCAGTTCTTTTGTAATGTACACCTGCGCTCCCTGGCCGATCGAAACGAGCAGAATCACAGCCATGACGCCGATTATTACGCCGAGCATGGTGAGGCCCGAGCGGACTTTGTTTGACAGGATCGCCTCAAAGGCCACCCGGAAGGTTTCAAGAAAGTTCATGCGCGCACCGTATCGTTGATGATCTGACCGTCCTTAACCTCAATAACGCGTTTGCACCGGGCGGCAACGTTCTGGTCGTGCGTAACGATGATGACCGTGACGCCCTGTTTGTTCAAGTCGGTGATGATGTTCAATATTTCCACGCCGGAACGGCTGTCAAGGTTTCCCGTCGGCTCATCCGCAAGCAGGAGCGGCGGATGGTTCACCAGCGCCCGGGCAATCGCCACGCGCTGCTGCTGGCCGCCGGAAAGCTCTGTTGGTTTGTGATGCATGCGTTCTTCAAGGCCAACCTGTTTGAGTAATGGTATCGCGCGTTGCCGGCGCTGACTCGCCGGAACATTGCTGTAGATAAGCGGCACCTCCACATTTTTGAGCGCGGAGAATCGGGGCAGCAGATTAAAGGTCTGGAACACGAAACCAATTTTGACATTCCTGATTGAAGCAAGTTCGTCGTCGGTCAGCGCGCTGATTTCACGGTCTTCAAAACGGTAAACACCGCTCGTTGGCCGGTCCAGGCACCCCAGAATATTCATCAGTGTGGATTTCCCCGAGCCTGATGGCCCCATAATGGCGATCAGCTCTCCCTTTTGAACGCTCATGGACACCCCGGAGAGTACGGTAATGTCCACTTCGCCCATGCGGTAGGTCCGGGTAATGTTCGATAGATCAATCATGCATGCCTGCTGAACGATATTTCTGTTTACTGTTCAATTTGCACCTTACTGCCATCTTTGAGCCCTTCCACAGCAGGTGTAGAAATAACATAATCACCCGCACTCAGTCCCTTCACGATTTGAGTAAAACTCCAGTTTGTCTCCCCTATCTCTACGGGTCTGAGTTTTGCGACTGCTTTTGCACCTGGTTTCATGATAGCGCCACCATCGGTGACATACACCTGTTTTTTTCCTTCACGCTCGATTATGACCTGAGAAGGAACGGACAGCACATTGGAAAGCGTTGTTACCTGAATTTCAACGTCAGCGGACATCCCCGGCTTCATCCGGCCGTCTTTTTTGTATAAATAAATCCAAACGTCAGCAGTGCGGGTCTCTAGTTTGCCGCCGCTCACGATTGGGGAAATTCTTTTGATCTCGCCTTGAAATTTCTCTCCTGGAAAAGCATCGACGGTGATCGTTACGGGCTGGTCAAGACGGAGCCTGCCCACATCCACCTCATCAATGGTCGAGAGCACGTAGATCTTATCGGGGTTCACAATGGTGACGATCTGTTTACCCGGAAGCAAAAGTTCGCCCACTTCTGAATATTTCTTTGCGATAACGCCATCGAAAGGCGCTCTGATGACCGAGTAATCCCTTTTAACGCTCGCATCGGCGGTTGCGGCCTGATACTGAGATTTAGCCACTTGCTGTGCCCTGCGGGCGGCATCGAGGTCTTGCTGCGCCACCATGCCTTTTTGGAACAAGCCTTCCACCCGTTTCAGGTTTTTTTCAGCCTCGTCATAATTAGCTGCGCTCTGGGTCTGCATATTCTCGGTCTGCACCGATTCCTCGGTCAGGTCGAGCCGTGCAATGAGCGATCCGGCTTTAACAAGGTCACCTTCTTTGACCGGGAGCTGTATTACTTTTCCGGTGCGTTGCGCCGATAATGTTACCTCGGTTTCTGATTTCACCGAGGACGTGGTGGTCGCATTCATGATCACACGAAGCTCTCCGGGTTTGATCTCGACTACCTTGACGATCAGCGGTTTTTTACCGCCCATGGATACGACAAGGAGGAGGACTAACCCGCCCGCAAGGATCCACATCCATTTACTTCTTATCAGTTTGGCAAATTTAATCATAGTGAAATCCTCAGCATACTCAAACTACAGTCCTTCAAGCCGCTCCTTGATGTTTTTCATAAAAGCCCTTGTTATCTCGCCGAGCTTTTCAGCGACTACCATATCTTGCAGCAGTGCAAAATGTCCTTGTACATGGCCTTCCAGACGGTAGGTGACTTCGGTCTCGTCGTCTGAGATCCTTCGCACCCAGACAAATCCGGAAGTTCTCACATTGTCCCCGGTTGCGGTCCACGACATGTGCTCATTTTCTATCATTTCAGTTGTATGTGCTTTCATCTCAATAGTGCGTGAGAAAAGGCCGAAAGACATCCTGAGGGTCCAGATGGAATCAAGGTCGTTCAGCAATTTCACGCCCTTGCATCCCGGGAACAGACAGCCTACTTCCTTTCGATCGGTCATAAAAGACCATACCATTTTAAGCGGCATCTTTACGTTGAAAACGACCTCTTTCGCAGGCATCGTATGATCCCTTTCCATTTAAAAAGCATATTACCGGTTACGGCTCCGTGCGACCCATTGCTTTGTAGAGTTTTGCAACAGCCAATTGATGATCATATTGCGCCTGGACATGGTCGGTTTCAGCCTGGACAGCGGATAGCTGGGCGTCCGTAACCTCGATGTAGGGGCCTATGCCTGCTTCGTATCTTCCCTGGGCTATATCGAGGTTCTCTCTCGCTTTATTCAAAGAGCTCTCCATAACACCGACACGCATGGCGGCACTTTCAAGGTCAGCATACGCCTGATCTACCTCAAGGCGTACCGCTTGCATGAACGCATCACCCTGCGCCTCCAGCGCGCGCAGGTTCGCCCGGGCTTCGTTCACCTTCCCGCGGGTAAGTCCTCCTTCGAAAAGCGGAACGGAAAGCATGATCCCGGCATTCCAGCTGTTCTGGATATCGCCTTTGAACATGCCCATCTCGGCGGTCCCCTGCGCCCAATTATATGCGCCGCTTGCCGAAATGGTCGGGAAATAGGTTGCTTCTTCGGTCTGTACCCGAGATCTGGCCGCATCAATATCAGCAAAAGCTTTGAGCATCTCTGGCCGGTTCTTCATGGCCTCTGAACGCGCTTCTTCCATTTTGGGAAGGATGACGGGAGACCCGAGGACATCCTCGATATCGACCGCATTGCCAAGATCCATGCCCATGGCATTGGAAAGCATGATTGTTCTGATGCGGACGTTATTACCGGCGTTGATAAGGCCGAGCCGGGCGCTGTTCACTTCAACTTCCGCGCGCGTTACGTCGAATTTCGGCTTGGATCCCGCATGGAAGAAGACTTCAGCCTGTTTGAGATGGCTTTCAGCCTGCTCCAGCGTTTTTTGAGCGACGATAACGAGCTTTTTTGCCTGGAGCAGCGCGTAATAGGCTTCTTTGATATTAAATATGACTTCCTGGACGACCCGCCGGGATTCCAGTTCAAGCGAAAGAGTGCTGGACCTCGCTCCCTCTTGCGCATGCCCGGTTTTTCCAAAGTCATAGATCAACTGATTGGCCGATAATGTCGTTGTATAACTCTTGGTTATCGTGTCCCCGAAAGCGCCTCCCAACGAGTGGCTTTCGGTGTAGCCGGTGCTCGCATTGATATGAGGAAAGTAGGATGATGAAATCTGCGATTCACGGGATCTGCCTGCAGTAATGTTTTCGCGAACAACCCGGATGGAGGGATGATTCTTCAACCCTTGTTCAATGCAGGTGCGCAATGTAAGTCTAGCATCAGATGCAGAGAGAATGCCCGGCAGGCATATGAGGTGGACCATCATTACCAGGGAAATAGTGAACAGCTTATACTTAAAAATATCAGGACTCATTATTCACCAAATATACAAGCGTAATGGTTTGCTTTCCACGTCTCATGTATTGTTAACCTTGTGACCGATGTATGCTTCATAGTGCAATGACGAATAACGAGTACAGCTTATTGCATTGATTATAGCTCGCTATATAAGGCATGACTTGGCTTACGTCATTATAATAAATTAGGAAGAACGTATCATGGAATCAGTTTTTGATCTCGGCGCAGAGGGACTTTCCGATGACAACAACGCGAATAATTTCTCCAGCACGCTGATCAGGTTGTCTCGATCGCCATTGCTCAGTTTCATAAAAACACGTTTCAGCTCTTTTTTCACATTGTTCTCTGAATCACGCAAGATCTTCTTTCCATAGGGTGTTGTGCGTAAACGAACAATTCTTCTGTCGTGGTTGTCCGCTATTCTCTCTAAGGCGCCCGTTTGCACCAGGCCATGCACCAGGGAAGTCGCAGATGCAGGCGTAATAGAAATAAATCGGGCTATATCTTTCATGCTGACAGGTTCTTCTTCTCGAATGAACTTTATGGTTATGAATTGCAAAAAGGAAAAGCTTGAGATCACCTTTTTATCCTGCATATGTTTATGCAGGGAACGGTTGGTCATAAAAAATAAATTGATCAGGTGGCTGATATTATTCGGGCGTCTCATATGATTAGATGTATAAACAGTTTGGACGTCTAAATATATCAAATGCAGGGTCCTCTGTCAACGGTGAAATACAATTGAAAATTGGCACGATTGCCTGCGATAGATGATATGTTCTTGCAAATTACGGTGAGGTAAGGTATAAAAAACCATGTATTTGCCATTAAAGCCGATCGACCGCTTGTCAATCCTGTTTATCGTATTGCTGATCGGTATCTCGCTTGCCGGGTATGCTGTTATTCCCCACTGGCCCTGGCTTGTTGCACGTTATGGAATGTTGCTGTGCGCGATTGTTGCAGCATCGCTTGCAGCTGCTAAGAAATCTACGGGAACATCAACTCCTCAGTTCCATGATTTCCTTCCCCTTATCGTCATTCCAGTACTTTTTGACAGCTTGGGCGACATGATCCCCTGGCTGTGGACCCACTATTTTGACGATCTTCTCATCAGGATCGATTACGGGATATTCGGGGTTCATCCAACCGTGTGGATGGAGAAAATGATCCATCCCTTTTTGACGAATACGCTACAGTTTGCCTACATCAGCTACTATTTGATCCCCTTGTCTCTCGCGATCGTGCTTATTAGAAACAGGCGATCGCAGGAGTTTGATGAAGCAGTGTTCGGAATTGTTCTCTGTTTTTATCTCTCCTATATCGGTTATCTGATCTTCCCTGCGATTGGCCCTCGTTTTACCCTCTCCTCGCTCCAGACCGCGAACCTTCAGGCAAGTGACCTGACCTTTGCCATTCAAAACACATTAAACAGGCTAGAGAACACGAAGACCGACGCTTTCCCGAGCGGACATACGGCAATTGCGCTCATGACCCTGTATTACTCGGTAAAATTCAAAGAACGGGCACTCTCGTTCATATTAACGCCGATCGTTTCCGCGCTGATCTTTTCCACCGTATATCTCCGGTATCACTATGTGGTCGATGTGATCGCGGGTGTGTTGTTGTTTATGCTCACGATATATCTTGCGCCGAGAACCAATCTGTTATTAAGCGCAAAATAAAAACCGCGTTGTATCACGCGGTTTCTGCAGGTTGGCATTCTTAGAGATATTCTATTCAGGGCGAAAGCCATCGGGAGAGAAGTTCCATGATCCCTCCCGACACAAGAGGTATCACCAGGTTATCGTTCAGCGGGAGTGGTAGAAGTTCAACGCCGGCGGCAACGAGCATGCCGCAGGAAACCACATACGGCGACAACCTGATGCCGAGAAAGAACAGAATAAACCAGGCAATACAGCACGCGACAATGAATGCGGCAGACCCTTCAAGGCTTTTCCCCCTGATCTTTGTTCTTCCATACCGTTCACCAATTGCTGTTGCTGCCACGTCGCCAAAGGCGAGGAAGCAGATCGCCGTCGCCGCCACCTGGGGCGAATACAGCGTGAGCGACAACCCGATCCCGATAATATACGGTGCGGTTCCGGTCAGGCGATGTTCTTCACTCGGCCGGATAAAACTGCTGAACCGGGAAAAGAAAAAACGATTTACTGCAGGGAGCTTCAGCCTGACGATGTCAAGCGTCAGCACGATTGCTGCAAGAGCAGCATAGACAACCAGTGCCCGATCTCTCCCCAGTACGAAATAGAGTGCGAGAAGTGACACGCCCCCGAGAAGGTGATATAGTTTTCGGCCGATATGTTTCATGATAATGTGGTTGGTGATGGTAAGGAACAAAGCACGGGGAACGTTCAAATCACCTTTTCATAAATTCGATACTTTTTATACAGCCTGCCGCCCATGAACTCACAACCCTTTTTCATCATTTCATTGTCTTCAAGAACCCAGGACATCTCTGCACGTTGATATCCCTTGTGCAAGGCGGCCTTAAACGATTCCAGATACAGAAGACCTTCGATGCCTTTTTTACGATACTCTTCCTTGACCCCCATGGTAAGAACACGAATATCGGTGATCTTCCTGGAGTACCACAAAAATTTAATGATCTCGATCGGTCCGAGTTTGCCGTTGACCTTGCTCAGGACCTGATTATAATCGGGCACGGCCATATAGAATGCGGCAGGCTTTCCCTGTATTTCAACCATGATGAGCAATTCCGGCACAATAAGCGGTTTCAGCCGTTTGGCCATGGAATCAATTTCTGCATCGGTCATGGGCACAAAGCCCCAGTTATGACTCCAGGCGGAATTGTAGATCTCCTTCACCGCTTCAAGTTCTTGCTTGAACTTCTTCAAATTAGCGGGTCGTACGACAAGGCCGGGGATGCGCTCCCTGATTCTCGAGGACAGTTTTTCGAGCCTGTCGCCGGCGGACACGTCTTTGATGACGGAAATATATGCATACAGGTCCTTGGACTTGGACATGCCGCAGCGTTCCATATAGTCGAGGTAATACGGCGGTGTGTACGTCATCATGATCATGGGAGGAGAATCGAACCCTTCAAGCAGAAAACCGCACTCATCGTTTGTCGAGGGGTTCATGGGGCCGCGCATGAGTTCTATGCCGCGTTCCCTGAGCCAGTCCGCAGCCACTGCAAGAAGTTCTTCTGCAATGGCTGGATCGGGGAGGCATTCAAAAAAACCGAAAAAACCAACCTGTTCCTTGTGAATGTTAATGTGATTTCGATCAATGATCGCCGCGATCCTGCCGACGACAATGCCATTTTTCTTTGCGAGAAAAAAAGCCGCTTCCGCGTGCTGGAAGAACGGGTTCTTGCTGCTCAGGATAAACCGCATTTCGCTCATGAGGGGGGGGACCCAGTTCGGATCCTTTTTATAAACTTCCCATTGAAAGCGGATGAACTGCTCTATTCCCTGCTTGTCCGATACGATCGTTACTTCCATAACCACTCCTATGAGATGACGCCCAGTTTTTTGCCCGTCTTTTCCAGGATAGCGAGCACGCGGTCAAGTTGTTCCGTCGTATGGGTCGCCATGTAACTGGTGCGGATCATGCATTTTCCCTGAGGCACCGCCGGAGGGACCACGGGATTCACAAAAACGCCTTCATCGCTCAGGATCTTCCACATCATGAAGGCCCGCTCCATTTCTCCCATCATGATCGGGATGATGGGTGTTTCCGCGACACCGGTATCAAAGCCCAGTTGTTTAAAAGCCGTCATCATCTTGTTCGTATTGTTCCAGAGCTGCGCTCTGAGCTCAGGTTCCGTATCAATGACATCGAGGGCCGCGATGACCGAGGCAACGGATGCGGGAGGCGGACTTGCGGAAAAGATCAGGGGCCGCGAATTGTGCTTCATATAATGGATCACACTTTCACTCGCTACAACGAATCCGCCGATCGAAGCCAGCGACTTGCTGTAGGTTCCCATGATGATATCCACTTCTTTTTCCAGCCCGAAGTGCTCGGCAGTGCCGCGGCCAGTTTTTCCGAGGACGCCGACGCCGTGGGCGTCGTCGACCATAAGGCGGGCTCCGTACTTTCTGCAGAGCTTTAAAATATCCGGGAGGGGGGCGATGTCCCCTTCCATGCTGTACACGCCGTCCACAACGACGAGTTTGCCGCTGTCCCCGCACTTCGAAAGAACGTGCTCCAGACTTCTCATGTCATTATGCCGGAATTTCTTTACTTCTGCATACGAAAGTCTGCAGGCGTCCAGAATGCTTGCATGATCGAGTTTATCAACTATGATGAAGTCATCTTTGCCGGCAATGGCAGAGATGATCCCGAGGTTCGTCTGATATCCCGTTGAAAAGGTGAGCGCCGCTTCTTTGCGGAAAAAGGTGGAGAGCTTTTCTTCAAGCTGCACATGGATGTCGAGCGTGCCGTTCAGGAAGCGGGATCCGGCACAGCCACTGCCGTATTTCCTTACCGCTTCAACGGCCGCATCCTTGATGCGCGGGTGGTTGGTCAGGCCAAGGTAATTGTTCGACCCGAGCATGATCATTTTCTTCCCCTGGACCATGACCTCGGGGTCCTGGGCCGATTCCACAACGCGGAAATAGGGGTAGAATCCCGATGCCATCACTTCCCGTGCGGCGGTATACTTCGTGCATTTATCAAAAAGGTCCAACGTTGTCTCCTCCACTCTTTCCCTGTAACTGCATGTTTCCGTTACAACCACCCCTGCTCGCGATACCAGTGCCAGGTGAGCTCTAATCCCTTTTGTAGCGGGTATGCATGTCTGAAGCCAAGTTCGCGTTGTGTCTTGGTGAGGTCACATAGCCAGTATTTTTGCACGGCTTCACGTATTTTTTGCCGGTTCGTAAGCGCCGGTTTTCCGGTAACCATGCCACCCAGTTCGGATAAAAGGCCGATCAGATATGCAACAGCAAGAGGCACTTTGAGGTTCCGGGCTTTCACATTACCTGCCGAAAGTAATGCTTCCCTGAACTCGGACCATGAATACGGCTTATCCTCTGCAATAAAATAGATGCTTCCTGATGCGGTATCTTTTGTTGCCGCAAGATACAGGGCCTGAACAAGGTCCATGACATAGCATGGGTTGATGAACCGCTCTCCTCCGGCGACCTCGAGGGTCAATCCTCGTACCGCCCACCGGAACAGTTCGAACATATCCTTGTCACGGGGACCATACACTGCGGAGGGTCTGACCATGACGACCGGAAAACGGTCCTTACAGGCAACGGTTTCTTCCTCGGCAAGAAGTTTGCTTCTGCCGTAATCCGTGATCGGCCTGGGTGCGTCTCTGTCGGTGAGCAATCTGCCGTTAGGACTGGGACCGGCTGCTGCAAGGCTCGATACTAAAATGAACTTGCGGAGCCCCGGATTATAACGTGTACAGGCTTCGAGAATATTCCTTGTGCCCAGATGGTTCACTGTATAATAATCGGCAATATGCCGGGCCTTGGTGAGTCCTGCAACATGAAACACCTGAGAAATATTTGTTACAGCGGCTTCGAGCGTGTCAGGACGAGAGCAATCTCCCTGCACAATATTGACAGGCAACCCCGCGAGCCATTTCAGCTGCGCCGGGTCTCTCACCAGGCAGGTGACGCTATGCCCCTCTTTTATCAGCCGCTCGACGAGGTGGCTGCCGACAAATCCCGTTCCGCCGGTGACCAGCACGTTATGAAAACTCGATTGATCCATCAACCTCCACTCCTGAACCGAGCCATCGTCATCCCGCAAAGCATGCGAAATAACATCAGGTTACTATAACCTGTTCTTCACCGAAGAGATATTTCAGTGATCTTGGCCGCGGATTGCGACGGTGATTAGCTGTTCGTTAAGGCGAGGTCAAACTTGCGGATTAGTTTAACGAAACTGTACTTTGTTGTCAAGAACTTATACGTTTGTCGATCCGGTTTGCGTCAGGCAGAGTGCAGGCGTTGTTGATGTCGCATTGTTCGCATTCCAGTTGAATCGTACTATGAACGATATTGAACTTGTTCTCCAGCAGGTGCTTGATCGCATCAAGGATCTCTCTGCTTCCGCTGACAGGACGGTCGTCGATGAGTACGTGGGCGCTTAGAGCGTAGACACCCGAGGTAAGGGTCCAGACGTGGATGTGAAACGCTTCCCTGACACCCTCAACTTTTGAAATTTCCTCAACGATCGCTTCCACGTTAATATGCGCGGGAACAGACTCCAGCAGGATATTGATTGATTCTCTGACAAGCGACCAGGAACCGAACACGATGACCAGTGAAATAAGAACACTGAGGATCGGGTCGATGAGGTACCAGCCGGTGTAGAGTATGATGATCCCGCCGATGATCACGCCAACAGAGGAAAGCGCATCACCGATGATATGCAGAAAAGCACCGCGCAGGTTCAGACTGGTATGCCGGTGTTTCATAAGGAAAAAAGCGCCGAGAATGTTGACGATTAAACCGATGATTGCAACAATGAGCATTAAGCCTCCCTCAACAGGAGGCGGGTTGATCATGCGCTGGTATGCCTGATACATGATGGACAGGGATAGCAATACCAGGATGACGCCATTGACCAGGGCGGCAAGGATCTCGAGGCGATAAAATCCAAAGGTCTTTCTCTTGGTCGCCGGCATTGTTGCGAATTTCATGGCGAAGAACGAGAGCAGAAGAGCAAGGTTATCGGTAAGCATATGGCCGGCATCGGACAACAAGGCAAGGCTGTTCGAGAGCAGTCCGCCGATGATCTCGGCGATCATCATCAGAACGGTGATAGCCAGGGCGATCAAAAGTCCCTTTTGCCCGCCTGACATGGATCGTTTCTCTTCATGGAGATGACCATGACCGTGTTCGTTGTGATGATCATGTCCAACATGTTGAGACGGTAGCATTGTCATTATCTTATTCCTATTCCCTGTCGTTCAACCTTTTTTCCAGAAGCAAAGGTCCGTTATTGGTTTGATAACGCCGAGATCAGCTGCATGCTTGTAAAAGGTCAAAAGCCCTTTTTGCTCTTCTTCTTCAAGAAGGAAGCTGAATGAACGCCAATACTCCCTGAGAAGAGATGCCGGAACATTGAAATGCGCGGCCTTGCTTTCAGCAAGCTCTTCCAGATGTGAGATGCCATAGCCCCTTGATTCCCTAAGAATATCATAAAGCTGTGACAGGTCATTATCAATACTATTCTTGCTGTTATTTATCTGCCAAAGAGCAAAGACAAAGGGCAGACCCGTACGTTCATGCCAGAGCGCGCCGAGATCAAAACAATGGGGAAAGTCGTCCGTGGGGATGGTTCGCAGCGCAAGATCACCGATAAATAGCGCGGCATCAGCTTTGGCGAACGGGTCTTCCTCTCCCTGTTTAAAACTGGAATATACCGGATGAACTTTATAAAATCTTTCCAAGAGGATGCGAAGCAGCACGATTGAGGTAGCCGACGCACTGGTCAAGGCAACGGACCTGTTAGTGAGATCCGTGATCGGCACCCTGCTCTTCAGAATGATGCTCATAACTTTTGACTTCGAGGTAATGGAGAAACCGGGAAGGAGCAGGTAGCGGCCGGGATGGATGGCATATTCAATGGATGAAGACGGTGAAACGTCCAGGTTGCCTTCGTAAAGGAGCCGGTTCAATTCCGAGGGAATGCCCTCAACCAGGTTAAAGGGAAATCGGGTTTTACCGGTAACGATCCCGGCATGGGGGAGAAAGCAGTTTGAATAAATGATATGGCCGAGATTAAGCATGGTATCTTGCATGCATCCTTAAGTGTCGCATCGGGATAGGTTAGCCAGAATTATAAAATTCTGCGTAACGTCATAATGATCAGCTTGATATCAGTCCACAGTCCCCTGTTCCTGATATATTTCCGGTATAGCTCCAACTTTCTGGGCAATACCTCTTTGATGTACCCCTCTTCCGGATCGCTGTAGTTGTTCAGAATTGCCTCTTCATCTCGGAATTCCATCGCTGCATAATCGGTGATGCCCGGTTTAACAGCAAGTATTTCACGATACTCATTTTGAAACATGTCTACATACCGTGGAACTTCAGGCCGCGGGCCGACGAGGCTCATATCGCCAATAAGTACATTTAAGAGCTGCGGAAGCTCATCGAGCTTATATCGGCGCAACAATCCGCCGGAACGAGTGATGCGAAGATCATTTCCTGCAGTTATCTGATGCCCTTTTGATTCAGCATTAACGACCATGGTGCGAAATTTGAAAATGCAAAATGGTCTCCCCTGTCGGCCGACTCTCACCTGACGGAAGAAAATGGGTCCTGAGGAATCAGCCAGTATAAAGACGGCAATAGCCAGTAAGAGTGGGGATAAAACCACGAGGCCCGCAGCGGAGAATATCAGGTCGAATAACCGTTTGATAGTCATGTTAAGATTTCTTTTACAGCGGAAATCACTCGATCTTGATCGTCATCTGTCATTTTCGTGTACAGAGGAAGACTAACCGCTTTTTCGTAAGCATGAAGAGTATAAGGAAAATCCTTCGGTTTGAGATGATACCGGTCCCGCCAGTAAGGGTGTAAATGGAGCGGTATGAAATGGACGCTGCATCCCAGTCCCTTGTCAGCCATGACTTCTATAAAACGATCACGTGTGATCCCCAACGAATCATTGAGGCGTATTACGTATAAATGCCAGGCATGAATATCGCCGACCGGAGCCCGCGGTGGAAGGATAACCGGAAGTTGGTGAAATGCCTCATCGTAAAGAGCCGCCATCTCAGAACGACGGGCTTGAAAGGCTCGTGCTTTCTTGAGTTGATGTATCCCTAACGATGCAGCCACATCAGTCATGTTGTACTTATACCCGGGCGCGACGACTTCATAGTGCCAGGCAGGTTTCGTGGAAGTATAGCGATCAAAAGCATCTCGACTGATGCCGTGTAACCGCATGACGCGGCAGCGATTGGCCAGTTCGGGATTGCGGGTAACGATCATCCCGCCTTCTCCGGTTGTAATGGTCTTCGTCGCGTAAAAACTGTACACGGTTGCATCGCTATCGAGCGAGCCAATTAAGTTGCCTTTGCAGGTTGTCGGCAATGCATGGGCGGCGTCTTCAATGACCTTCAGGTTATGCTTGCGGGCGATCGCCAGGATGGCGTCCATGTCGCAGGAGAGTCCGGCAAAATGTACCGGAATTATCGCTTTGCTGCGGGGTGAAATGGCCGATTCAATTTTACACGGATCGATATTAAAGGTTGCAGGATCAATATCGACAAAAACCGGGTCTGCTCCGAGATAGCGAACCACCTCGGCAGTGGCGGTAAAGGTATAGGGAGTCGTAATAACTTCATCGCCCGGGCCGATGCCTGCGGCTTCCAGGGCAAGGTGAAGTCCGGCAGTAGCCGAATTGACCGCAATGGCTTCCAAACCGTTCCCTATAAAGGACGCAAATGCTTCTTCGAAGCGTTTAGTTTTCGGACCCGTTGTGAGCCAGCCTGACTTAAGCGCGTCGATTACTTCGGAGATTTCGTCATCACCGATGTCGGGTAGTGAAAAGGGTAAGAACTTCAAATTACTTTTCATTTTTATTGTCTTTCTTAGCCAGTTTTTCCTGAAGAAAATCATCAACAATAGATTTATCATAGTAGCTATTTTGGATTTCAGATTTATTTAAATATTTTTTATCGATATTTCTCGTATCTCCTATTACTTCAGCCGGATTACCCGATACAATCGCGTAATCAGGAACTGATTTTGTAACCATAGACATAGCGCTTATGATACATCCCTTCCCTATGTGAATGTTGGGTAATATAATTGACTGTGCACCGATGAATGTATAATCCCCGATTTCAACGGGACCTCGTTGGTAACCGACTCGATCGTCTTTGGGAATTTCTATATATTTATCGCCAAGTAATCTGATGGCAAAATGACTACCATGGGTAAAAATGCCAACCCATGCACCAATTTGACAACCTTTCCCAATTTTAATGCCGTTACTAGCATCAATAATACTGTAGTGCCATATCCAGGTGTTATCATCGATATCTAGTTTGTTTTTATCAATAATTATTGCTGAAGAGCTTATTCTTGAGCGTATGTTGAACCGTCTCTGTACTTTATTGTAGTAGCCATACACCATGAATGGTCGATGAATTACGGATATTATTCTTAATACAAAAGAAATTAGATATCCAAACGGTGATAAATATATTTTTCGTAACATGTCTTACAGCCCCTTCACAATATAATTAATTAGTTCATTTGAAATAAAACAAAGTAAGTTAAGCGGTTTCTTGCTTTCCCAATTATTCTCAGAACTCGTCATCAAAGTATATTATTCATTTGTGCGATACAGTATCATTAAGGATTGTTAAAAACTGATCGCTAATATGCTTTCTATCATAATGCTTTAAAACATAATCGCGACCTCTTTCTCCCATGGAGATGCGATGATCAACAGGAATCATACTCAAATTAATAAGGGCTTCTGCCATAGCTTTGCTGTCCTCTGCCGCACAAATTATTCCGCATTTAGCAGCTAAAACTAATTCCGGGGTTTCACCCGCACCTGCAACAATAACAGGCCGCCCTGAGGCAAGAAAATCAAACAATTTGTTTGGGAGATTACCCGTAAAAAAAGCGCCTTTGCGATTAGGTAGTAAAAATGCATCAGCTGAAGATAGCAATGACGCGGATTCCGACCGCGGAATAGGCTGTAAGAACATCACATTGTTAAGACCATTCGTTGTAACCAGGCGTTGCAATGTTGGTTTAGCGTCACCATCTCCTATGAAAACGAACAAAAATCTAAAATCACCCTTAAGAAAAACTGCAGCTTCGACGATAGTCTCAAGCGCATTGTATGCACCGTGCGCACCCATGTACATAGCAATAAATTTACTGCCGAAGCCGAATTTAGCTCGTACTTCAGATATTGTCGAATTGTTCACTGATGAATTAAATAATGTAAAGTCAACACCATTTGTTAATAAAGATACTTTGTTTCGATTTATACCCTTTGCAATTATATTATCGCAAATACCTTGTGTAAGACCGATTATATGAGCTGCTTTTTTGTAACAAAACATTTCTAACATTCCCGCAAGTTTAATTAGGGTATTACTTTTAACTACACCACATGCAACTGCCGCATCAGGCCAGACATCCGTTACTTCAAATATAAAAGGGACACCTCGTAATCGTGAAATAATATACCCCAGTAAGCCAACGGTTAAGGGTGTTGATACAGCATAAACAATATCGGGTTTTTGTAGTTTGAATGATTGAACGATGGAAAAGAAGAAGTAGGTTAAATAATAATAGAATCTTTTAAAAAAACTACCGCGAAATGTTGCGTATGAGTAGACATATAGAATGTCAACTCCAGCAATTGTGCGGCTAACCGTTCCTTTCTGTCCGGTAAATTTAGCCCGTGCATTCTTGTAATCGACGTTGCTCGTTATGACGGTTACCTGATGCCCCTTACTGACAGCATACTTGCTAAAATAAAAATGCCGTTCCGATCCTGCACCGTCTCCTGTCTCAAACACTTGACATAAACAGAGGATGTTCATTAATCATGAACCCCAAGTATTCGCGTGATATTTTTCGCAACCTCATGAGCTTCGTTATTTGTTAAGTGCGGTCCCATTGGAAGACTAAGCACTTCACGAGATAAAAGTTCGGCAACAGGAAGACTAAAGTCTTTCATGGATGCGTATGCCCCTTGTTTATGTGGCGGTATCGGATAATGGATCAACGTGTCAATTCCAACTTCTTTTAACTTGGATTGTAGTAGGTCACGATGATGTGTACGAATAACAAAGAGATGATAAGCTGATTCAAATCCATCAGATTCGGTCGGCAGCACTACATTAGATTTGCTAAGCTGTTGATGATAGCATGCAGCAAGAGATAAACGCCGTGAATTCCACTTATCTAGGCATTTAAGTTTAACACGTAAGACGACGGCTTGGATGGGATCAAGCCGACTGTTCAGACCAAGAACATCATGTACATATTTTGTCGAAGATCCGTAGTTCCTCATTGAAAACAATTTAGACGCTAATTCTGCATCATTCGTTGTAATAGCTCCGCCATCGCCAAAGGCGCCTAAATTCTTTCCTGGATAAAAACTGAATGCTGCCGCATCACCAATACTACCTGCCCGTTGTCCATGATAACGAGCACCATGAGCCTGGGCGGCATCCTCAATTACCTTGAGTCCGTATTTTGATGCGATATGCATAATTGGCGACATATCGGCTACTCGTCCATACAAATGAACAGGGATAATAGCCTTTGTCTTTTTTGTAATAGCTGCTTCAATCAATTCGGTATTAATTGTGTATGTATTATCGTTCGATATGTCGATGGGGATAAGTTTTGCCCCAGCATAAGTTACCGCCAGCCATGTTGCAATAAAGGTGTGAGAAGGAACGATAACCTCATCACCCGGGCCGATAGCATAGGCACGTAGGATCAGGTGTAGTGCGTCTAAACCATTTCCAACTCCTATGCAATATTTAGTGCAACAATACTCAGCGAACTCAGATTCAAATGCTTCTAGCTCTTCCCCCTGTATATACCAGCCTGAATTCATTACGCGATGAACTGCCAGATCAAGCTCTGTCTTTAATTCTTCGTATGTTTTCCGTAGCTCTAAAAAAGGTATTGTAATCATATTGAATTCCTTGCAGCCGCTAAAAATATATCATAATCTCGATAATAATCGGACTCATCATATAGTTCAGATGCAAGTACCATCAAGACCGCTCCAGATGAAACATTAGTTATGTCCCTCCACATCATTGGTGAGACATACAGCCCATAATAGGAACGATTCATATGAAAGGTTCTTGTCATAAATCCATCGTCAAGAATCACATCAAAACTACCAGACATTGCAACAATAAATTGTTGCAATTTGCGATGACCATGAGCTCCACGTTCGGCTCCACCTGGGACATCATAAAGGTAATATACACGTTTTATCTCGAATGGTATGTGGTGCTTACCTTCAATAAACGTCAGGTTTCCGCGTGGATCGGATATTTTAGGGAGTTCAATTATACTGCAATCACTAAGGGCCATTTTGCATTCCTCAAATCGAATTATCAGGTTATTGCTATCGTGCGGGTCGAAAATTCCGTGCAATTCTATGATGCTTCACTTTCCGCGCTATTTATTGCTTCTGTTTCAAGGCCCTTAGGATTTTTGCAGGATTTCCTGCGACTACGACATTTGCCGGCACATTTTTCGTAACTACGGTTCCTGCACCGATCATGGAGTTTTCGCCAATCGTTATGCCGGCAAGAATGGTGGCATTAGCGCCAATGGATGCCCCACTCTTAATGATGGTTTCCAGAATGGTGAATTCTCCCTTACTGCGAGGAAAGATATCATTCGTAAATGTGGCATTCGGACCGATGAAGACGTCATCTGCCACTCGAAGTCCATCCCAAAGCTGTACTCCGCATTTAATTGTCACACGATCCCCGACCACAACATCGTTTTCGATGAACACATGGTCGCAAATGTTGCAATCTGATCCGATTATCGCGCCGGGTAGGATATGTGCAAATGCCCAGACTCGCGTTTTGTCGCCGATATGCTTTGTTTCTACCAGCGCGTTTTGATGCACGAAGTAATTCATTACTTACCTTTTGACTTCAGAACATGCTTGATTGATATCCTATCATATGTTGAAAACAGTATTCTTTCCTCTGATTTCCAGTTATATTTATCTAAGACAGCTTGCTTACCGCGCGCTCCCATACGTTTTGCTTCTTCACGATTATCCAGCATCCACTTCATTGCGGTGGCCAGATCCTTTGGTGATAATGGATCGACCAAGAGTCCGCATTGCGCGTCATCAACAATTGCTTTCCACTTTGGGAAATTGGATGCAATTACGGGAATGCCTATTGACATATACTCGAACAACTTATTTGGAAGAGCATCAATATGGTTCGGCTCGGGCAGATAGGTGACGAGTCCCGCTAGATATGTAGACGCAAGATGCAATGCCTCTTGTTGAGGAAACGAGCCAACATAGTTGACACGATCATGCATTATACCGCTGAATTGAGGGCCTAAAACATCTATTGATGCATCGTTGACCATTGAAAGGGCCTTTTCAATCTGCTTACTTCCACGAATGGGACTTAATATTCCGAGCCAAACAAAATTATCCTTAGTGATCGGAGATAATGGCAGACTGCTGTTTAAAACTGGAAAGTTGTGAACCACGACAGTGTTCTTCTGATAGGGATAGAATTTAGGAGCTATCTGCTCATGAACAGTAATAACGCCATCATAGAATCTAATGGTATTTTTTTCCAGCAAATTAAATACATACGATACAAATTTACGTGCTGGAGCGGGTATCCAATACTTGGAGAGGATATCAGCGGGATAGTCTTCATGCGAATCATACACAACTGACTTCCCTTTTAGCTTAAGTAGCAAGCCTATGGGCAAAAGCTCGGGATCATGTAAGTGATATATGTCGGCGCGCAGTACCAAGGCCTTGCGGTATACGCGGAAAACGGTGAATATCATTCTTGTAAATCGGTTTGTTGATTTATCAACCGCATGCAGAGTAATGCCGTTTATTATTTCATCATGATCATGTGGAACGACGAGATGGACTTCATACCCGATCGCAGCAAGGCTTTTACATTGCTTATGAAAAATTCTCGTGTCAAAAGGGCCATGTACTGATGTAAGATGAACTGATTTCACTCTTTAATCTCCATTGATGACAGCGAAAAAGCGTCAATAGTATTCTATGTAATTGTATTATCCAATCTTTTCAGAAGACTTGCAAGCCACATTAGCGAATTGTCAAAATGGATAATACGTTTCAATGGTCCGCCAATACCCATACACAGAAAATGATTGGTCGACTTTGAACTCCCCGTTAGTAGCTGATGTGGAAGAGTCTTCAAATAACCACATTGAACTGATCCATCCATTGGCCGAATGATATTACTCGCCAAGGCTGAAAAGAAAACGCAATCGTTCCGTTAATCATTTTATCAAGATAAATGTTAAAGAACTCTCTGTCGATGATGTCGTGTGTCCGGTCTATACCTTCATTGACCTTAGCTCGCCAAAGGTCAGGAGCACGTTCCCTCAACCATACTTCTTCAGGAGTGGCAAAACCAAGTTTGTCCATGCGATTGGCAATCGATTCGGGCAATATTCCTTGCATCGAATGTCGTAAAACTCGTTTGGTCACGCCTCGATACAATTTATACTCATCCGGAAATCCGACAACGAGCTCTACTAGTCTGAAATCAAGAAATGGCACACGAGACTCGATCGCATGTGCCATGGAGTTGCGATCCTCCCAGTGTAATAGCATTTGCAAACCGGAGGCAGTAAGTTGGGATATTGATAGTTTTGTTAAAGATCCTTCCCTTGCTCCAGTAGTGTATTTTGGATCCATCGGTTCCGCGCCTAGCTTATGAACTTTAAGCCATGAAGGCTTAGCATGGTTGTGAGAGGTGATCATTTTTAACGCGTTAGCTATGCCATAAGGTAACAAATGATTTGCAAGAAACATTGATGAGGTAAATAAACTATAACCATGGTTTTGCTTCATCGCAGTAGCTTCACGAAGGAGTTCGAGCCACCGAATGTCCTTGAAGAGTCCTGAAAGACGCGCGCCAAAAAAACCGTGATATCCAGCTAACTGTTCATCTGCGCCCTGGCCGTCCAGCATTACTTTAACGTTGGCCTGAGAAGCTAATTTAAACACGTTCCACTGAGCATAAATACTGGTTGAGCCGAAAGGTTCGTCCTGATGCCAAGTTATCAGTTCTGATTCTTTAAATAGATTGTCTAAAGACGGATCGACATAATATGCGTCAACCCCGGTTTTCTTAACAACAATGTCTATCCATTTACGTTCGTTAAATCGTTCTACATCAGTATAAGCAGAAAAAGTTTTTTGACGAGCGGAATTGTTTTTGCGTGATAATAAACCGTTCACCACACAGACGATGGAGGACGAATCGAGTCCACCCGACAAACAAGATCCAATTGATACATCCGCACGCATCCGCAATTTAATTGAATCAGTTAATGTTTGTCTGAAAGAAACACACGCATCTTCAAACGATCCTGAATATGGCGTAGAAGTTAAGCGATACCATGCTTCAGAAGAAACAGCGCTATTCGGAACCAATTCAGATAATTGCCTTAAATCAAATTTAATGAAGTGTCCGGGCTTTAGCTGAAACACGCCATCAAATAGTGTTTCATTAGTATGATCTGTTAATCCAAATACGAGAAAATCATATGCCCGCTGTGGATTAATCTTTGCGTTCCATCTAGGAAGGTTTATGAATTGTTTTATCTCCGAAGCAAACGCAAATAGGTGATTTGGCGATACCCAATAGTATAATGGCTTAACGCCAAAGCGATCACGAGAAATAAAGAACGTCGATTCAAACCGATCATAAATCGCAAAGGACCACATGCCGTTTAAACGAGGAAGACATCCTGTTCCCCACTGAGCGTAAGAAGCTAACAGCACTTCGGTATCCGTGTGCGACAAAAACTGGTGTCCCAAAGATTCAAGCTCAGTGCGAAGCTCTAAATAATTATATATTTCACCATTGTAGGTAATCCAATATCGTGCGTTGGCATAGGACATCGGTTGGTGCCCTAACGGTGACAAATCAACGATCGACAACCTTCGATGGCCAAAAGCCATAATAACTGACTTTGCTGAGAGTGAACCTATTGACTGACCGGGTGAGTAATCCCATCCCCTGGAGTAGGCTTCGATAGGAGTGTCGGAACCTCCACATATGATTGGACTACTTTTATAATCTTTAAATAGAACATAGCCCTCATCATCCGGTCCACGATGACGAATAGGTTTCGTCATTTGTACGATCAGCAGAGGGTCATTAGAGCTTAGAGATGCAAAACCAGAAATTCCACACATGGGTGCCTCAATGGTGACTATTTACGTGCATAGCATCGTGCCAGTTCAACATGCCGACTCTTGGTACATATGCGCTTCGCAAAAGGCGCGAATAAAAGAGAATCATGTCAGCGTATCTAGGACGTATTATATTGGTAATGCTTAAGTCTTGGAACAAAGATACCTCGTAAAAAACTTATTTGATTTCAGTTTGATAAAATACTTTTCTCAGATCGGCGAAGTGATTTGAGAAAGTAGGTAATGATTCTTGCGGTATATAAAGTCAATATGATCGGCAAAACGTACCAAAAGCTTAAATTGTCAAACTCATTCTTAGGATAAAGCATAATGAACCCGATAGCAATTTGAATATATATAGCCAAAAACCAATAGCTTCTGCTTTTAACCATAGAATTGTAAAGTATTGCCGATAAAGCACCGAACAAAAACATACCGATAATTGGTCCAAGGAAACCGAAATTTGCATACATTTCACCAATACCAGTTGGAGGAAGGCTCCCCCCGCCAAACTGAACATCATCATACCATGCTTTTGCTATCATTACACTCGGCTGATATCCTTCAGGTCTAATGGAAGTAGGCAGAATATTATACATCCAGGTAAACAGCGATTGTCCATATAAAAAACCTATATCATCGCCCCATCTATCAATTATATTGAGGAATACAGCAATGCTCGGAGTATTACCAAGATCAATTGCAAAGTATGCGAGTGCAGAAAAAAAAGCTGATATGGTGGTTGAAATATCGTTCGTAGAAAGTACATTTTCTGTATATGCCAAGCTGCTTAGTAGTCTTAAAAAGTAAAAAACTATGCCTAAAAAAGTAAAAATTGTAAGGATTGTATAGTATTTAACATTGCTAGTGCGACCATTTTTGCCTAGTTCGATGAAATAATATATTCCAATAAACGAAGCTGCGTATAATATCGTATTAAATATTCTGCCTGTAGATGCCACCATGAGGGTCGTTATGATAATAAATATTAAAAAAGGAAATGACCAGAAATGGTTTTGACGTAGCAATTTAAAAAACCAAAAATACATTGCAGTGTACGCAAATACATATCCCAAGGTACTGCCGCTTTCACTAAACTCTATACGACGGACAGATATATTTGACAAATAGTTAATTAAATTACCTTCACCAAAATAATTAATATTAAATATGAAATTGAATATGCCAATTAATAAAAAAACGATTATGATCAAATAAAGTATCGTATCAGAAAGATGATATCTATTGTCAAACTTAAATTCTAATGGAATACAGGCATTTTTAAATGTGAAATAACCCAAAAGCGTGAATAAATATCCAATGACATAATACATCGATGCATAAAAAGTTAGATCACTGAGATTGCTCCTCAACAATGTTTCATTGATAAATGGAGAGTATTTGTATTGTGTAAAAATATCATAATAACCAGTTATGACGATAGTAAAATAATAAACGCTAAATAGTACAATAGGATCAAAAAGAACTATTTCTCTGGTCATAAAAAGAAAACCAAAAATCGAAAGTGATAAAATCGTAAAATTGATTATAGATAGTACATATTGATTGTTCGTAAAAATTGCATAGATAATTGTCGGAATTAGCGTCAGGAATGTAATTATTGCAAACGGTACAACTCTGTCGTTTGTGATACTGTATTCAATTAGATTATTCTTATTCATTCTGGAGGTTGATGATGATCTTTCTTAACACAATAATTATTGCTTGTTTAATTTCCAGTGGACTTAAGTTTATCGTTAAGCTCTATTCCGTTCTTAACAGAAAGACGTATAATATCACAGATTAACGATATTTCAGCGGGAGTCACTGCAGTGCCGTTTGGTAATGATATTACCCGTTTCGATACACTCTCCGTATGAGGTAGCAACAATCTTGCATGAGGAAAGAATGATCGATAAGGCTCCATTTGATGACAGCCTGGGTAAAAGTAGCGTCTGGCAAATATGTTTTCTGCATGCAGTATATTTACCAATTGATCCCGATCAATGCCTATGAAATTATCATCCAATTCAAGTATTATATACTGGTAATTCGCTTTTTCTGTTTCATCATATTGAATAAGATTCAGGCCAGCGACCTCTGCTAATTCTTGTTTATAGTGATTGTAATTGCGATGATTGATCGATATGAACTCATCGAGGCTTTCTAATGATGATAATCCCATAGCTGCAGACACCTCAGTCATTTTACCATTTGTGCCGACGTAAATGACATTATCGTTACCTGCAAATCCGAAATTCTTCATTAATCGAATGCGTTTTGCTAAATCATCATTGTTAGTAACTACTGCACCTCCTTCAAACGTATTGAAAAATTTTGTGGCGTGGAAGCTAAATACTTCAGCATCGCCAAATGTGCCAATCATTCGATTTCCGTGTGTGCATGCAAATGCATGCGCAGCGTCGTAGAGTAATTTTATGTTGTGTTTGGTTGCTATTTTATTGAGAGCCTCCGTATCGCAGGGCCTTCCCCAAACATGAACACCAATGATTCCGCTGGTCCGAGGTGTGATCATTTTTTCGATGCAGTTTGGGTCTATATTATGTGTTAGGGGATCGATATCGCAGAATACAGGAGTTATTTGTTGCCACTGAAGCGAATGCGCGGTTGCGACAAACGTAAACGATGGAATGATTACTTCTCCTTCTAAGCCAAGAGCACGAATTACAATTTCGAGTGCAATCGTTGCATTGCACATGGTAATACAATGTTTGACGCCGATCATTTCAGCAATATTGGACTCCAGTTCCTGCACATATTGCCCATCATTCGTTAGCCAACGCCTGTCGAGCATGTCGTTTAATCTTGCCATGAAGCTTTCTCGATTGCCGATATTAGGCCTTCCTACATAGAGTTTGTTTTGGAATGAAGGCTTCCCTGAAAATATGGCAAGCTCAGAAATTGAATGTTTTGTCATCACGTTTATTACTCCTTACAATTTTCGCAGGGACACCATAGGCCACTACTTCATCGGGAATATCATTTATAACGACAGATCCAGCTCCGATACAAACTCCGGCACCGATCTGAACGTGATCTTTGACAACGGATCCTATGCCAATCCAAGATGCACGACCCACAATTACATCACCACCCAAACAAGTCCCAGGACATATGTGTGCACCCTCCTGAATTGAGCATCCATGCTCAATGACTGATGCAGTATTGATAATTGCATTGTCTCCAATTTGCGCGCCAGGATTAATAACAGCTCCAGCTGCAATGACGACGCCATTCCCTACGATAATGTCATGTGCAAGAATCGATTTAGGATGAATGGCTGTTGCCAGTGAAAACCCCATATTTATAATTAACGAAGACAATGCCAATCGAGCCTCGCAATTTCCGAAGCCAAGAATTAGATGCTTCACTCCATTTTGTTTCAGATTGTCAAGTTGCTCTTCGCCTCCATAGATTGGCAAACCACAAAGTAAGCGTCCTTGAGTATTTTTATTGATATTGTCCAAAAAACCAACAAGCTCAAACCTATCCTCAAGTTTGACAATGTCAGCAATAACCTTGGCGTGACCGGAAGCACCCCAAATAATTAATTTATCTCTCAAATTTGCCTCAAAAGTTCAACATATTTATTGCAATCTGCCGATCGGTAAAGAGCTAGGACTAATAATATTTCACTACAGCAATAGATATTTCTGCTTTTATCTTAATAGAATTAGAATTGCAAACTGCATTATATTCTGATGAAACTATGCTATTTCTACCTTGGCAGGTATTCATCCGATTTGCAAAACAATTTAATGTTTATTAAAAACCTCTTGCCAGCTGGAGGTCGTTTTGTCTTCTGAAAATTCATGCTGAAGTTTTAACGCATTTTCAATACCGATATTTGGATCAAATTCAATTATCGCGTTAAAACTCATCTTCAAAAGATCGATGGTGTCGAAAACTATTATCCCTTTCTGATTAAAAAAATTGTGCGTTGTAGTATCACTGCGAACAAAGACCTTTTTCCCCATTGCCAACAATGCCAGAATATTGCCTAATCCTTGCTGATACGCATGATTCATTATTGCAATATCAACTGATGCTAATAACTTAGCATACTCATCTGTATGCATAAATTCTGATAGAACAATAAATTTAGTACCAAAAATCTGCTTACCGTAATTAGTTATTAATTGTATATACGATTTATTACCATATGAAAGCGGTGTAATTATTATGATGTTCTCATCTTTAAATCTGGCCAGTGAATCCAATACTTCGATGTGATTATTGGCTGGGTCACCAGAATTTCCAAGCAGAACCACAAGCCCATCATGTGACGATTTAATTCTTTGATGAATGTGGATGCTAGAAAAGTCCAGGGGGGTAGGAGAAAGTGAGTAAAGATAAAAAGCTCTCGAGCCATAAACCATTTTAACTGTTTCAAAGTCGCCTTTAATGAAAGAAGTGATGATAGGTATCTGAGGTATCACGGATTTTCTGATAAATTCCAACACCTGCATCTTAAAGCTTTTATTTTTATTTCTGTAAAAATAAACGTCGTCTCCCCAAATGCTCCAAGTGCATTGCTTGATAAGCTTTCTTCGCACAAAGAGATATGCAAGGAAAATGGGGTTAAATAAACCGTGTATTATTATTCGATTATTTTTGGATATTAATACATGCGCTTTGACAAAATCCCATGAATTGGGAAATGCCTTGTAGTTGCATTGCCCCTTAATCGTAACTCGAAAAGTGGAACGGACAGGTTGATAAATCAGAAAACAGTGCTCATCGATATTAAAGCTGTCAGAATTATCAATAATGAACTGTATAAACCGTTCCGAATAAGGTGAAGCAACTAGATGGTGATAGATCATATTATTCTTGCACCGGCAGCGTGTGTTTGGTAGCTGCAGCAATAATCCAGGCCATATAAGCCATAAAGTAGAGCGTCATTAAAACCGAAATTAATGTAAAAGCCAACGTGATATCATGCCTGTATCCGGCGAAGACGATGCAGGAAATATAAAGGATATTCCCGGATAAGCTGAACAAAAAAGCCTTTCGCTGCTGTTTGACAATGAATGGTATAAAAGCCAGCGGGGTTGCTAAAAACTGCATGAACGTATAGGGTATAAGCATTCTTGCATAGGTTCCTGAAATACGCCAGCTTTCCCCGAAAAAAATTGAAAAAAGCTCTGGCCCGAATAGTAAAATAATAATTGCTGGTATAAGTGCAATCAACGATAACGTTTTTAGCAGTTTGATGATTCTTGGTTTTAAATCACCTTGCTGATTATAAACCTGAGTTGCTTTTTGATAAAATACCTGCGTCACAGCGCTGCCGATCAGCGCAATAGGCGCAGTTAGTACGCGCATCAATAATGAATAATGGCCGACTTCAGCAATACCAAAAAAATATGACAATATAAAGATCGTACCGCTTGCATTTATGTTATCCGACAATGAATGAAGAACGTTTATTTTCGGAAAGTCCTGGTGGATAATCGCTTGCCGCACCATTTCTTTACGGTTAACGGATTTTAGCAGCTCTCGATCATCTTGCCATGAGAAGTATGCCAGAAGACAAGTCGCTATACCTTGACCGATTATCCAACCAAGTATCAACCCGTTCGTAAATGTAAATCCAATGAAACCGGCTGTAACCTGAATGATTGCCACTACTCCAGCCTGCAGCAATCTGCTCATGGACAATTGGGTATACTTTTTTTTTCGATTTACCCAGTTGAACAGTATTTGGTACATGCCTAAGAACAGGATGGCCAAGGGAATAAAATATATCCACCCGCCAATTCCCACTAGTCCAGCAATATTCGAGATCAAAGAACCCCAGAGCCAAATAACAAATAGAACAACCACGCTCGTTAGGGTAGCTATCACTAAAGCCAATGCAGATATGTTAATGGCTTCAGCGTCTTTATCAGGCAGCATCACAGCAAATTCATACCTGCCAGCAGCAACAACAGAAATAATGCCCGTCATGGAAATGAACAACGCCAATAAGCCGAAACTACTTGGCAGGTATATTCTCGTCAATATGGGCGACACCGCAATTGGAATAACCTGAGCAATTGAAGTACCCGTCATTAATATCAGTGCATTAGACGCAAAAGATCCATCGGGGGCGAACTTGCGCTTAAAACGTGTAAAAGCATTTATGCTCATGGGAAAACATTATGATAACGCATCAAATAATTATTCGGGACACGCGCTTGAAATTCATTTTACGTCCCCTCTCAACAGTAGTTCATTGACAATCTTACAAGAGGCATGTCCGTTGCCATAAAGTTCAGAGCCAACGGAGAATTGCTTATTACAAACCATTTTGTAGCATGCATATATATTATCGGTGTGAGATCCTGCGAGAATATTGAATCCACCTTCTACGAGTTCTGTCCACTCGGTCTCATCACGAATTGTGATGCAAGGCTTGGAAAAAAAATATGCTTCTTTTTGTAAGCCGCCACTATCAGTTATAACAACAGTTGCTTTTTTTAGAAGTTCAATCATGTCAAAATACCCTATCGGATCTATGGGGGCAAAATCCAATGAGATGTTAAGCTTTTTAATGAGCTTCGCAGTGCGAGGATGGAGTGGTAAAATGATCCGACATTCTCTGGATATCATATTCAGCGCTCTAAAGATTGACGCCAGTCGTTCAGGATCATCGGTATTCTCCGCGCGATGGACCGTGCAGAGTAAAAAGTCAACAGATCTTAAATTAAGGGTCTTTATAATATGAGATTTTACGGATGATTCTTGACTGTAATAGAGAGCTGCATCGAGCATAACATCACCGACGTTAAGCAGAGCACAGGGAAAATGAGAAAATCCTTCCTGATGAAGATTCCTGACCGCGGTCTCTGTGGGACAGCATAATATATCGCTGATTCGATCAGTCAGAATTCGGTTTATTTCCTCTGGCATTTTCATGTTAAAACTTCGCAAACCGGCTTCTACATGAACTACCGAAATATGGAGTTTTTTGGCTGCCAGTGCACCGGCCAACGTTGTGTTGGTATCACCATACACAAGGACATAATCAGGTTGTTCCATGGTAAGAACGTCTTCGATCTTTTCCAACATTCTACCGGTCATTGCGCCGTGGTTCATGTTGTTTATATCCAGTCGATAATGCGGCGTTGGTATCCGCATTTCCTCGAAAAAGATATCCGACATGTTTGTATCGAAATGCTGACCCGTGTGAACTATGATCTCCTGGATCAAAGGATGGCTCGCTATTTCTCGGCTGACAGCAGCCGCCTTGATAAATTGTGGTCGTGCGCCGATGATGGTTACGATTTTCATAATAAATTAGGATGTTATACAGACAAAAAAGATGAGATAGCATCTGCCACATATGCAGTTGTCTCAGTACCCTGCAACGGCTCGATCGGCAGGCTCAGCACCTCAGTAACGGCACGTTCAGCTTCTTTCAGGTCACCGAATGACTTGTGACTGGTTTCAAACACTTTCATTTTATGGAGGGGAACCGGATAATACACCATCGTGTCAATCCCGTTCTCCTTAAGATGTTTCTGAAGTGCATCCCGTTTGCCTTGAGCAATGCGAAGCGTATACTGATGAAATACATGTTGAGCATGTTCGTGGATTGACGGAATACCGATGCCCTGCGTATCTTTCAGTTGGTCTGCATACTGCTTCGCCACGGTATTTCGATTTGTATTAAATTCATCGATATACTTGAACTTTGCAAGAACAACAGCTGCCTGAAGCGTGTCCAGCCGTGCATTATAACCGATATGATCCACATTGTACTTGTCTTTCCCCCCATGCTTCAGAAGCATGCGGATGAGATCGGCGATTCCGTCATCATTCGTGGAAATCATGCCGCCATCCCCGAATCCGCCGAGGTTTTTTGAGGGGAAAAAGCTGAAACAGCCCGTGATGCCGAGTGAACCGAGTTTGCGATTTTTCCAGGAACCACCAAAAGCCTGTGCGATGTCCTCGACAACGAATATTCCATATTGCTGGGATAGCTTTGCGATCTCATCCATATCGCATGCCTGGCCGTAGAGATGCACAGGGATCATTCCCACGACACGTGATCCGTGCGCAGCGCAGTATGCGGCGGTCTTGCGAACGTCCAAATTATACGTGACAGGATCTATATCAACAAATACCGGTGTGGCGCCCGATCGCAAAATAGCGTCTCCGGTCGCCGTGAAGGTGAAGGGTGTCGTAATGATCTCGTCCTGTTTATCAAAATATTCCTTCCCTTTCAGCTTTATTGCAAGCGCCCGCAGCGACAAGACAAGCGCCTCTGTTCCGGAAGATGCACCGATACAGTGCTTTGTTCCCAGGTATTTCGCTATTGTTTCCTCAAGAGTCTTCACTTCCGGCCCAAATATCCACTTTTGGTGAGCGAGGCATGTAGCGATAGCTGCATCGATATCCTTCTTCATGTAATCATATTCAAGCTTCAGATCAAGCATGGGGATGGTTTTCATTTATTTGTCACTGCCTCCAGTTGTTTGTTTTTGAGAATATAATCAGAATTGCATACGTTACAGGTCGCTTTGTTTTTCTTCAGCGGCAGTTTTTCTCCGCATCGGCAGATCCAACCGGCTTGTTTAGCAGGATTACCATAGATCATTGCATAATCCGGTACATCACGGGTGACAACTGCGCCTGCGCCAATAAGAGCATATCGGCCGATGGTATTGCCGCATACGATCGTCGCATTTGCGCCGATCGTCGCCCCTCTCTTGACAAGCGTTTTTCGCAATTCCTTCATCCGCGGTATTTCACTCCGGGGATTGAATACGTTGGTAAAGACCATGGACGGTCCGCAAAATACGTAATCTTCGAGAATGACCCCTTCATAGACAGAGACATTGTTTTGGATCTTGACATGATTTCCGATGATCGCGTTCGGCCCTATAACGACATTTTGCCCGATTTTACAGTTTTCCCCAATGTGAGATCCCTTCAAAACATGACTGAAATGCCAGATGCTTGTCCCCTCACCGATGACTGACGGATTATCGATGTATGCCGTAGGATGAGCATAATATGCGGGGACGCTGTCACCGGGAGAAACGGTCAATCCTTTATTATCAAGCGACCGTTGGCAAGCGTTTAAAACCTTAAGCACGCGAAGTCCTTCTTCACCATCTGTAAGGGGAAGTGTGCTGTTCTTGATGCATTCGACAAAATGACGACATTCTTCGTTAAGAGGTTCTTTTACTTCATAGGACACGGGCATGGCATTTTCCTTCACCGGAAGAGGAATGTTCCCCTCTTTCCAGTCTATCCGATGTGGATAGATGAGAAGCTTTTCCTCGGGTTTTGCCGTATCGTCGAAGACGGCCATGCCTTTTGATCCGACGACGATCAACTTTTGCTCTTTATAGGGATGGAGCCAGGAAACGAATATATGTCCTTTGATCCCATTCGTAAACGTCAAACTGCTGAGGGTCACATCGGCAACTTTATCGGTCAGATAATGCCCTCCTGTGGTTGACACGCTCTCCGGCATTTCACCGGCCAATGACAGCATTACTGAAATATCATGCGGTGCAAAGCTCCAGAGGATATTTTCCTCTGTTCTGATCTTTCCTAAATTCAGACGATTTGAATAGATATACTGAATTTTGCCGAGTTCTCCCTTCCCGACGATGTCTTTTAGCTTGAGGAATGCGGGATGATACTGGAGGAGGTGCCCCACCATCAGGGTTCGCGTCTTGCGCTTTGCGAGACTGTTCAGCTCCACCCCTTGTTTTTCAGAAAGACAGAGCGGCTTTTCGACAAAAACATGTTTGCCCGCTTCAAGTGCCTGCTTAACCATATCGTAGTGCATTTCCGCAGGCGTTGAGATCATGACACCTTCAACGAGTGGATCCTCAAGTAACTCGGGATACTTCGGGAAAACCTTGACGCCTGGATACGGTTTCAAATTGGGATTGTCCGGATTCGACTCACCAATCGCGTACAAATGTCCCAACTGATGCATGTTCCTGATAAGATTCTTGCCCCAGTATCCCGCACCAACGACCGCAATATTCGGCATTATGCTTTTACCACCTTATCGTCATTCAGACCAACACCCATGGCATTTCTTGTGTCGATGATCAACCTGGCATTCTGAAGAATCCAGGGGTAATCGTAATCATCATGGTCCGTCGCGATAATTACCGCGTCAAAGCGGGCCAGTGTTTCTTTTGTAAGGGGAACCGACGTCATATCCTGAAGATTATGGCTTCTGAGCTTGGGCATCTTGGGAATATAAGGATCGTTGTAGTCCACAAGAGATCCTTTTTCGCGGAGGAGCTCAATAAGTTTCAACGATGGAGATTCACGCATATCGTCTACGTTCTTTTTGTAAGCGATCCCGAGGAGAAGAATTTTTGCGCCTTTAATGCTGTGACCTTTTTCATTAAGAGCATCAACAGTTCTCTGGACAACATAATACGGCATATGAATGTTAATCTCTCCAGCAAGCTCTATGAATCGAGTTGCAAAATCATATTCCCGGGCTTTCCACGTCAGATAGAAAGGATCGATTGGTATGCAATGACCGCCAAGACCGGGGCCGGGGTAGAACGCCTGAAAACCGAATGGCTTGGTTTTGGCGGCTTCAATAACTTCCCAGATGTCTATGCCCATTCTATCAAAAAGCATTTTCATTTCATTCACAAGGGCGATATTGACCCCTCGATAGATGTTTTCAAGAAGTTTGGTGGCTTCCGCAACTTTGGTTGAAGAAACCGGTACGGTGCGAGTCACAATAGAGTCATACATTGCTTTGGCGACTTCGAGGCAGCCTTTTGTGTATCCCCCCACTACCTTTGGGATTGTGCTGGTCGAGAAATCCTTATTATTGGGATCTTCACGCTCGGGTGAAAACGCCAGGAAAAAATCTACGCCGGCCCTGAGACCTGTTTTTTCCAGGATCGCCCGCATATCTTCATCAGTCGTTCCCGGATATGTCGTTGATTCGAGAGAGATGAGCTGTTCTTTTCGAAGATATTTTGCAATGGTTTCAGTCGTATTAAAAACATAGGACATATCCGGCTCACGATATTTATTTAAAGGTGTGGGCACGCAGATAACTATGCAGTCCTGCTTTGATAGTGCTGAAAAATCCGTTGTTGGTGTAAAGGATGAAAGGTATTGGGTAATTCTCGAAGAATCGATATGTTTGATATAGCTTTTTCCTTGTTTGAGCAGAGCCACTTTTTGCGGATCAACGTCAAACCCCGTGACATTAAATCCTTTTTTACAAAATTCAATCACGAGAGGCAGACCGACATAACCGAGTCCGATGACCCCGATGGTTGCTTCTCGCCGGTTTATTTTATCAACAAGTACCATGAATATTACGTTCTCCTTACAAATAGATAATTATATCGGTTCACTGTTCCCAAAAATTTACAAAGGATCATTTTTCGCTGATTGTTCGCGGTGAGTGTGATGAAACAATTACCGGGGAAAAGAGGAAATCGGAAGCGTTTTGCCTAACCTTCCACTTACAGAGTCTTTCTCTCGCAGGCTTCACGGCATCAAATGCTGCCCTCTTCATCGAATGGCAGGCCTCATTATCGAATGGAGCAAGCCTGATCCATGTCCATACCGGCAAATCAAAAACATTATAATTTAACAACGCGTTATAATAGCAGAATTATATTTTAATTCAAGGTAATTTTATCATTCCCTGTAATAATCTAAACTCAAAGAGAACGCTACGGCTGCCATCAAATGCTAAGATGAAATTTATGGTTGTTAATAGGTATAATTCAGTTGGCCTGAAAAAGAGTCTGCATTTACTGTTTTTTGATAAACATTCCCGATATTTCTGAGCCATCCATGACCGTAGGCAGCACTAATTGCAAAATTCTTCGCAATATACGTGCGGAGACCTAGAGAAATCTCATGCGTAATCTCATGGCTTGCATTCACATATAAGTTATGTTGTTCCCTGTCGTAATTAACATACCATCTCGCACTACTTTCCGGGACAAGATATGAAGTCTCAATGAATAGATCATCTGAATCAGTGCCTATATGATGACCCATGATCATTCCGTGGTAGGTATAGGAGTCAAAAATAGAGTGCGTATACCATGTGTAGGGTGTGTGAGATCGCCCTCGGGTTATGGCATATTCCATTCTCAAATCGATTCGCTCGACACTGAGCACGCGTGGAAGATATACGCCACTTACAAACGCCCACAAGTTAGGAAGATTGTTGAACTCGTCTTCTCCGTCAGCCTCCAGGTAAATCTGTACAGGCTGTGTTTGGGATGGAAGCGTATATTTAATATCAAGTCCAGCTCTTTGGTCCCCTGGTTCTCTATAGCAATTGTTCCAGCAATTATCAGCGTTATTTGCTCCGTACAAACTCGAATACCAGATCCCCAGGTCAGAAGGGCGTCCATGACCACCCAATAAGGCGGTCCTTTCAAGACCGATTTCCAGGTTTGCGTGCGGTTTAAAATCAAAACGTAAGCCCCACATGTATGGTTCGGCAACCCTTCTTGCTTTCTCGAGTTTAGATACGAAAAAAACAAACTTAAAAGGACCGAAGCTCTTTAAAATCCAGGGAAGTTCAAATGGCACCGGGTTCGTAAATTTAATGATAGTGAGTGGCACGGCATTATTAGAGAGCAGCAGAGACCCATGATAGCCCGGTCCCCACCACTGTGCGTCTTTTCCTATCTCAATATCCACGTTTGGGAGGCTGAGGACACCATACGCTTTAAGTAGTGAAAGATCGTTGCCGGAATCCGGGGAATTCGGATTCCTGAACTCCGGGTTCATGTAGAACGAGAAAGGCCCAAGGTCTTCGATCCTTGAAGTAAAGCCCATTCTAAAGTTGGAACCTTTTTTATAAAGATCGCCATTGTTATTATAATTAAATGCTTGTTCATTCTCGCGTGCTTTGGCATACGTCAGCGTGTGGACCCCGGAATCTGTATATACATATTTTGCGTACAGGGTATCAATAGGCCTGGCATCGGAACCTGAGGATTCAGTTGGTCTTAGGAGATCTCTGAGCGACCTGATAAGTTCTTTGATGAACGTACTGCTCCCTTCCGATCTGGATTCAGATTCATGCAGCAGTCTCATGGCATCTTTACGACTGACTGGCTTAGTTGAAAGCAGGCCGGTTGGTAGCATGCCCTCGGCTTCCAAACGTGAGAGGTCGTAATAAATTTCATCGTTACTGTCGATATAGGTTGATGCAAAAAGTGATGATGTATTCAGAAGCATGCACATCAATACTACGAACAACAGATACGTATATATCTTGCCCCCACGTATATCCAGCTTGAAATCCAGGTCATGTGAAACAACACATTCTGAAAAAACAGTATTTTTCATGAGCACCCCATTGAAAAGTATATCCGTGCGACTGAGTTCCCTGACACGATCTAGAAAGCTCTTGCGAGAGTAAGTGCATTCACTCGTTCAGCGCCGGCTTTCTTGAGGACCTTTGAGCATTCATTGATTGTCGAACCCGTGGTAAACACGTCATCGACGAGCAAAATATTTGCTCCGTTGATATCCTGCGGATGGTGCAGAGAAAAGGCGCCTTCAACGTTTGCAATCCGTTCTTGACCTGAAAGCTCCACCTGCGGCCTTGTGTAACGAATCCGTAAGAGATTGTCAATGGACAGACGAATGCCGTAGGCATCACTTACCGCGTGAGAAAGTAACAACGCCTGGTTGAATCCCCTTTGACGCAATCGTTTCCTATGGAGGGGAACCGGCATAATACAGTCCAAGCCGGAGACCAGGCGGATATTGTTCAACATCCACTGCGCCAGGGGTTTACCCAGAGATCTGCAGGGACGATATTTAAACTGATGGATCGCCTCACGCAGCGTCCCTTCGTAATATCCGACTGATACTATTTGATCACATTGAGGAGGCGTTTGTCTGCATGAACTGCATTCGTGGTCCGGGCTATGAGTGAGCGTTTCAGGAGATTCGAATGGTTTTCCGCAATGCGGACATGCAGGACCGCTGATAGCAGAGAAATCGTTCCAGCAGGTCGTACAAAAAAAAGGAATGGCTGAATCTCCAACGGTTTCCCGGCAGTAGGAGCACGTTGCCGGTAGGATGAGATCGATGAACCGTCTGAATACATGCATGACATAGGCCTGTAGCATAAGAAATGTTGATCGTAGTTGTTCTGATGTTAATTGATGGCAGGAATGAGGAGACTGCTGCCGGTCATTTCCAGCGGTTTGTCAATATGCATCAGATCAAGAATAGTCGGCGCAACATCTGCCAGAAGTCCGTTGTTCCTTAGATCGCCCGTTGTTGTATCGACCAAAATGAACGGCACGGGACCGGTTGTATGAGCGGTATGGGGTTGTCCGGTGGAAAGATCTGACATCATTTCCGCATTTCCATGGTCTGCGGTAATAAGAACACGTGCGCCCCCTTCCTGTGCCGCCTGAATCACGCGTCCGAGGCACTCATCCAGCACTTCAATTGCTTTAATCGCTGCTTCAATGATACCGGTATGCCCAACCATGTCGGGGTTTGCATAGTTGACCAGGATAAAGTCGTACTGCCGTGAAAGAATATGTTTGACCAACTGCTCTGTGATTTCCCGGGCGCTCATTTCTGGTTTTTTATCATAGGTTGCTACATCGCGCGGTGAGGGTATAAGAACCCGGTCTTCCAGCGGGAACGGTGTTTCTTCACCACCATTAAAGAAAAATGTGACATGTGCATATTTCTCGGTTTCCGCTATACGAAGCTGGCGCACGCCCTTTCTGCTCAGAACCTCTCCAAGAATGTTGGTGAGGCGAACCGGCGCAAAGGCGACAGGAAGGTCAAGCGTATCGTCATACGTTGTGAGGCAGACAAATCTCGACAATCTGGGACAAAGCGACCTTGTAAAACCTTGAAATGCGGGGTCGGTAAATGCCCGAGCAATCTCGCGGGCGCGGTCCGAACGGAAATTACAGAAGATCACGGCATCGCCGTCCTGGATCGTGGCGACGTTCTTCTGCGTTTTCGGATCAAGGATCACCGTCGGCAACATGAATTCATCCGTTTTGTTGTGATCATAGCTTTGTTTCACGGCATCACGTGCGGAGAATTTTCGTATGCCTTCACCGTATACCATAACCTCATATGCCTTTTGAACGCGGTCCCACCTCTTGTCACGGTCCATGGCATAGAAGCGTCCCATGACCGAAGCGATTCTGCCAGTACCTGTTTCAGCAAAGTGTTCTTCTAATTGGTCGATGTAGCTCATGGCACTGGACGGCGGCGTGTCCCTGCCGTCAAGGAATGCATGGAAAAATACCTTTTTTATTCCCTGGGACCTCACCATGTCGACCATTGCCAGAATATGGTCCATACGGCTGTGAACACCACCATCTGAAAGGAGCCCCATCAGATGAAGCGCATTTCCTGATTCTTTTACTGCGTTCATTGCTGAGATCAAAACAGGATTGTTAAAGAATTCACCATCCCTGATCGCTTTGCTGATTCTCGTGGAATCCTGATACACGACCCTGCCCGCTCCCAGGTTCAAGTGACCCACTTCAGAGTTCCCCATCTGACCATCGGGCAGACCGACAGCTTCGCCCGAGGCACGAAGCTCAGTATGAGGATTATTTTGAAGCAGGCTTGCAAAAACGGGCGCATTCGCAGCAGCTATTGCATTCCCCTCCTTGTTTTTGTTCACACCCCAACCATCGAGGACGATTAATACCACCGGCTTATCTGACATGAACGAGCCCCTTTTTAAACACCCGGGAGAGAGGATGCATCAATAATATATACATTAAGAATTCAGCTTGCAGGGATGTGTTTGTATGTACTAGCAGGTCTTTTCCAGATTGATGCCGAACGTATTCCATTTGCCGCAGTTCGGGCAGCGACCGGACCAGTCTGTGGTCCGCACATCGCAGTTGGAGCAGACGTAGGGTATAATGATCTGTTTCTTGAACCCCAGCGCTTTTTTAAATTCCGAGGCCGCTAGTCCCAGGGTACCCCGACGGAGGAAAATATTTCCAAGCAGTTTGTGGACGTCCGGGAACTCTTTGTCGCCCCAGTCCACCGAAGAAAGGATATCGAAAGCTTCATCTATCATTTCGAGACGGTAGTAGAGCTTGCCGAGGAAGAACTTGAGTGAGATGTCCTGCGGCTTCCAGGACACGGCTTGTGAATAGATTTCTATAGCTTTGCCCGGTTCTCCTTGCTTTAGATAAAGGTCCTCCAAACGATGAAGAAGCAGCGTCGAAGAGGTCATCTTAAATGCCTTTTCCCAAAGTTCGGCGGCTTCCCTGATCTTGTTTTCCTCAAGGTAGACCTCTCCGAGACCGAGATACGCTGGAATAAAGTCCTTGTCCAGCTTGATCACTCCCCGGAATATTTTGCGAGCACGCTCCAGATCTCCCGACTCAAGAAGTGAGCGGCCGAGTTCATACTTGAATCCTGCGAGTTTGCGGTGCTCAACTTCCTGTTCAGCGGGAGAAAGAGGGCTAGCGAGAAGCTGGCGTTGAGCATTATAAAGTTCTTCCCAAAGGTTCAAACGTTGATACAGGTCCCGCATTTTAAGGAGCGCGGTCAGGTTCGAAGAATCATTGCTGAGGATGTCTTTATATACTTTAAGGGCGTCGTCATAGCGTTTTGCTTCTTCATAGTCAGAAGCCAGAGAAAACATGACCTCCTGATTATCTTTGTCAAGATTAAGCGCTTTTTGATGGAGAAGTATTGCCTCATGAGGGTTTTTTTCACGGAGCTGGCTGATGCCCATGCGAAGCAGCGTATCGACATGGTTCGGATCGATGGCGAGCACTCTTTGAAAAAAAGAGGTCGCCTCGGGATTTCGTTTTGCGAGCATGGAGTTGAGCCCTTTTGTGTATAGTTCCTGTATCTTCGTTCGCTTTTTCTGCTCCCGTTGAACCCGCAGACCGCGCAGGAACCGCCTTATGTCACGCATCATATATAGGACAAAAACAATTACTGCTCCGATACAGAGAGAGACCAGAAAAAAAGCCGACTTGGATAGTTCGTAGGATTTTGACGGCAGTAAATTGACAGTGATCATTCCCTGGTTGAACTCTACAAGCAGAACAATCACTACGGACACGAGAATTACCAGAACAGTAACGAAGAATCTCATCCATAATCCTTTCTTTAAAACAAAAAGAAGTATTGTATCTTCGCCGCGATGACGTTAACAGCAAAAAAATAAATACGAATACTTCATGGTAATTCTGTAAAACCTGACCTTAATAGTGATACGTTTTACCTCGGATGATCGTGAATGCGCGATAAAGCTGTTCCAGCAGAACAAGCCGGGCCATTTCGTGTGTGAACGTCCATCGTGACATGGCAATAACCTTACCAGCCCTGCCGGTTATGCTTTCATCCAGTCCCATGGCCCCGCCGAACACAAAAACCGTTTCCCTGACGCCGGATTCAGTTGCTTTGTTCAGAAAGTCCGCAAACTCATGCGAGGTATACTCCTGTCCTCGTTCATCCAGAGCGATCAACAACGCTCCAACTGGCAATGCCTTGACTATACGCTCAGCTTCTTTCTTTCGGATCACATCAGCTTCCCTGAGGTCATGAATCTTTTCTTCCCTTAGCTCTTTAAGATCAACGGTTGCATAAGGTTTTAAGTAGCGCAGGTATTTCGCGATCCCTTCCTGGACGAAGCGCTCACGGGTTTTCCCCATGCAGTAAATAGAAAGCTTCACGGAGACACGCTGAGTACTGCTGCCCGTTTTTTAACAGGTACCCTGGGTGCATCGCCCCAAAGGGAATCAAGGCTGTAATATCTTCGGGATTCCTGATTGAAAATGTGAATAACGACATCTCCGTAATCCATCAGGATCCAGCTTGCATCTGCCACCCCTTCAACATGCGAATGCTGTATCCCTACCCGAGCAAGCATATGTGAAACCCAGTCGAAAACCGCCGCCACCTGTGAGGAGTTATTGCATGAACAGATTAAGAAATAGTCGGTGATATATGTCAGAGTCCGGAGGTCAAGAATCTGCATGTCGAACGCTTTTTTATCATCAGCGGCATCAGCGGCAAGTAAAACTGTTTCTAATGAGCTAAACATATAATTTATTGTCAATTATATAGGTTTCAACGGATTCAGGCAAGAGATATTTAACGCTCCCTTTGTCACGAATCCTCTTGCGAATATCTGTCGACGATATATCGTACAGCGGTATAACTTCAAGATAAACAGACGTGCCTGCCGTTCTTATCACCTGATGAGCCAATATTCCCGTATCCAGGGCGCCGAGATCTTGTTCAGCAGGTGCTAGAAATTCTATTTTTTTTAAACTTGAAAAGTGATATCCTGGCCGGGAGAGCACCACAAATGAGCACATGGTCAGAAGTCTTGCCCATTCTTTCCACGTTTGAATTTCAAGAAATGAGTCCAGTCCGGTGATAAAGTAAAGCTCTGCATCTTCCTCTTTACGGCGGATGGCATCGATTGTATCGATGGTATACGATCGGCCACCGCGCCTGATCTCGATGTCTGATGCCTCAAAAAGTGGGTTCCCTTTCAGTGCCAGTTTCACCATGTCCATTCGTTGGCCGGCTGAGGGGATCTCATCCTCTTGTTTGTGAGGCGGATGAAAGGAGGGTAGGAAAAGAATGCGATCCAAATTCAACCGGCTGCGCACCTCTTCTGCGGCCGCGAGATGGCCATAATGAATAGGATTGAACGTGCCACCGAGAATACCAAGCTTTCGTGACAAAAAAACTCCGATGTAAAAAAAAGATTTGATTAATCAATGGTCGTCTTGCCGTGAACTATTTTCTAATCTGCCCGTTTCCGGAAACGATGAATTTAGTTGAGGTAAGCTCTTCCAGGCCCATCGGTCCCCGCGCATGTATCCGGGTTGTCGAGATCCCGATCTCTGCGCCCAATCCGAACTCGAAGCCATCGTTCAATCGGGTGGAAGCGTTCACAAAAACGGCCGAAGCATCAACTTCGCGCTGGAAGCGACGGGCGTTATGGTAATCGTTCGTAACAATGGCTTCTGAGTGCTGGGAGCCATGGGCCGCAATATGCTCCATTGCATCTTCCATGCTGCTAACCACTTTAACGTTCACAATGAGATCATTATATTCCGTGTCCCAATCCTTGTCTGTTGCATTTTTGATATCCGGTACAATTGCTTTGGTCCTGATGCATCCCCGGACCTCAACGCCAGCTTGTTTCATCCGGTTGATGATCATCGGAAGAAACATTTCGGCTACATCATGATGAACGAGCATTGCTTCCATGGCATTGCAGGTCCCCGGTCGCTGGACCTTGGCATTAAAGCAGATATCATTTGCCATCTGAAGGTCTGCTTTGCTGTCCACATAGATGTGACAAACACCCTTGTCGTGCTTGATAACGGGAATGGTTGAGTTTTCAGAAACCATGCGGATGAGGCCCTCTCCCCCGCGCGGAATGATGAGGTCTATATACTTATTAAGCTTCAGCATCTCCATGACGCATGCGCGATCTGGGTTTTCAATGAAAGAAATTGCTCCCTCGGGAATGCCTGCCTCCGATCCGGCTTTCGAAAGGATGCCCGCAATTGCCGTATTAGAAAACACCGCTTCTGAACCGCCACGAAGAAGCACTCCGTTGCCGGATTTGAGGCAGAGTGCTGCTGAATCCGCGGTCACATTGGGTCGGGATTCGTAGATGATACCGATGAGACCGATCGGAACACGCATTCTGCCGACGTCCATGCCGTTCGGTCTTCTCCGTATGCCGAGCACTTCGCCGACAGGATCGGGAAGCGCGGCAACTTCGCGCAATCCGTCGGCCATGGATTTAATGCGGTCGGCATTGATCGTCAGACGGTCGATCATAGCTTTTGAAAGGCCTTTTTGCTCCGCAGCTGCAAGGTCCTTCTTATTTTCTGCAATCAGTCTGAGGGATTCTGCTTCCAATCCTGCCGCCATTCCGTGCAATGCATTATTTTTGATCTCCGTTGAGATATTTGCCAGCGAACGTGAAGCGAATTTTGCTTTTTTTGCCTTGTCAGCAACGTATTGTTTGATGTCCATCAAACCCTCCCGCAATAATGGTGAGAAAATCGAGTACAATTACTTCGAGTGAAACTTGTATTCGTAATCCATATTCTGCAGCGTTATAAGATCACGAGGTCATCACGGTGAATCACCTCATCATAATCTTTGTGACCTAAAATAGGTGCTATCTGCGATGTTTTGAGCCCTTTGATCCTGTCTATATCACCCGAGGCATACTTTATCAGCCCCCGGGCAAATGCATTCCCGGCAGCATCGACACAGGTCACACAATCACCAATTTTGAAATTCCCCTCCACCGAAACCACTCCTCCCGGCAGCAGACTTTTGCCCTTGTTCACCAGCGCTTCGCGAGCGCCGCTATCCACGACGAGTCTGCCTGTTGAACAGACCGTATATGCGATCCAATGTTTTCTGCTGTCCCGCTTGTCCGATCTCGGAAGAAACAGCGTTCCCACCTCTTTACCTTCGAACAACGCCCGGAGCATGCCGGGCAGTTTCCCACTTATGATCACCATGGGGACCCCGTATGCACCCACTTTTTTAGCTGTCATGATCTTGGATCGCATGCCGCCGGTGCCGACCGACGACAAGGCGTCACCTGCTCCCCGTTCCATTTCAGCAGTAATCTTTTCAACAAAAGGGATGAGTGCTGCTTCAGGAGAGAGCTTTGGGTCTGCGGTATAAAGTCCATCAATATCTGACAGGATTACCAGGAGGTCGGCATCCGCGAGGTGCACCACCATGCCGGACAGATTGTCATTGTCGCCGAACTTGATCTCGTCAACGGAAACTGTATCATTCTCATTGATAATGGGCACCACGCCATAATCAAGCAGTGTTTGAAGCGTGTTTCTCGCATTCAGGAACCGGGTTCGGTTCGACAGATCCTCGCGGGTAAGAAGAACCTGGGCAACCTTCTTGTTGTAAGCGCCAAAGGTCTTTTCATACATCCACATGAGGCCTGACTGGCCTACTGCGGCCGCGGCCTGCTTGAGTGAAAGCGGCATTCCCTTCTTCTTGGTCAGACCCAGTTTTGAGAGGCCGGCAGCGATCGCTCCGGACGATACCACGATAACCTCGTGGCCCTGTTCCATGATTGCTGATATATCCGCAGCAAGTCGTTCAATCTGTGTCTGGTCAAGCCCCTGTCCGGTCGACGTAAGAACGGCGCTGCCGATCTTCACAACGATCCTGCGAGATTGTGAGAAGAGCGCTTTTCTATTAACCAAATTGCTTTTCATGTAATCGTATGAGACCCATGCCATCGAAGGTAGCGGTCATTCTACTCTTCTATCTTGACCTCAGGTTCCTGGATCAGATGGCTTTTCCCTTCATCAACCTTGTCTGCAAGGAAACGGACAAGAAGTTCGAGACCTTCACCAGTCACCGCCGAGATGGGGAAGAAGCGGTACCCATCATTTTGACAAAACTGCTTCAGCGCCTCAAGCATGTCTTGATCCGCGGAATCGATCTTCGTGGCGGCAACCGCCATATATTTACCGTTCAGCTTTTCGCTGTACAGTTCAAGCTCTTTATTAATCGTTTTGAAATGTTCAACCGGGTCTCCCGGGACCATGCCCGATATATCCACCAGATGAAGAAGGATAGATGTTCGTTCTACATGCCGCAGAAACTCAAACCCCAGTCCGGCTCCCAAGTGAGCATTTTCGATAAGGCCTGGGATATCGGCGACAACGAAGCTCTTCCTTCCCTCAGGTTTAACAACACCCAGCACCGGCGTAAGCGTGGTAAAGGGATAGTCCGCAATCTTGGGTTTTGCAGCGGAAATACGCGATATAAGTGTGGACTTGCCGGCATTCGGCAAACCGACTAGTCCCACATTCGCTAATAGTTTAAGCTCCAGTTGCAGCCAGCGCTCTTCACCGGGTTCACCCGGCTGGGCGAACCGTGGGGCCTGACGTGTGGCAGTCTTAAAAAAAGCGTTGCCCTTCCCGCCCCTGCCTGCTTTGGCTGCGAGAAACTCTTTGCCGTCTGCATCAAGGTCGATGATGACCTCACCGGTCTCCAAAGTTGTTACAAGCGTGCCCACTGGCACACGGATAATGATATTCTCGGCATCTGCTCCGTATTGCTCTTTTCCGCGGCCTGCTTCGCCATCCTTTGCATAATAATGCTGCTGATATCTGAGATCGATGAGGGTGCCAAGCTGGCTGTCCGCTCGAATGATGATATCCCCGCCTTTACCGCCGTCTCCTCCGCTCGGTCCACCGCGCGGAACATAGGCCTCTCTTCGGAACGCAATGCAGCCTTTTCCTCCGTGACCTGCTCTGACCTGGATTTTTACCCTGTCTATGAAATTTGACATCGCGTCCTTATCGAGTTCTGAGGCAAATATACCGATACCGACATTAAAATGCAAGCCGGACCTGAGAAAAAAGAAAAGGCGGCATAAAATTGAATGCCGCCTTCCAAAAGACTATAGAGCAGATACGGGTTCGTTTACACAGCCGTATAAACGCTGACCTGTTTCCGGGTCTTATCGTAACGCTCGAATTTGACGATCCCGTTCACTTTGGCAAAGAGCGTATCGTCGCTGCCCTTTCCCACATTCGTTCCGGGATGAATCTTCGTTCCGCGCTGCCTCACGATGATGGTGCCTGCATGTACCAATTCTCCGCCGTATTTCTTGACACCAAGATACTGCGGGTTGCTGTCTCTTCCATTTCTTGAACTACCAACGCCTTTTTTATGAGCCATTGTTAAATCCTCCAAAAAATACAAATTCCAATGTTCAGTATTTTGGAATTCAGTTGTTACGCGGTGATCTCTTTTATTTTGAGTGCCGTAAAATTCTGACGATGCCCGATGGTCTTACGGTAGCCCTTGCGTCTCCGATGCTTGAAAATGAGAAGTTTCTCACCCCGGTCCTCATCCACAACCTCTGCTGTTACTTTTGCCGATGCAAGTGATGGCTTTCCAATGGACACCTTGTCTCCGTCCGCGATCATGTAAACGTCTTTGATCTCGACGGTATCGCCTTTCTTTGCCTCGATGCTCTCAACCCTTACCACATCACCGGGAGAAACTTTGTACTGTTTTCCGCCGGTTATAATTACAGCATACATACCAATAACCTCCTTAAAAATCACTGCGCCATTTACTAAGGCTGCGTAAAATACCACGTAACTCAAGGACTTGTCAAGGGAAAAATCAGTGTGTTCAGATAAAATGTTGTTCATTGCCAGATTGACAATATCGGATGCCTGCTGATAGAATGGGCAAATTGCTTCTCGAGGAAGGATTCTGTCAAACATGCCTTTTCATCAATATACCATCGACATATCCGATCAGTTTAAAGATTCCCTGATAGAAAAACTTGTTCATATCGGCTCCCTCGGAGCAGTCGAGACGCATAACGGGATCGTGGCTTACTTCCCCGGTGCTTCTTCTCATGATCAGGTATCGATGGAATTGCGGATCCTGACCGAACTCCTGGAAAAAGCCGGGCATCAACGACAATTGCAGTACACATACGAGCTGATTCCTGATGAAGACTGGAACGAAACCTGGAAAAAAGGATTTACGCCGCTGGATGTAGGGAACCGCTTCACCATTCTTCCACCCTGGGAGGCTAAGAAATCCGGACGCATCAATATAATCATTGATCCGGCCATGGCTTTCGGGACCGGTCATCATGAAACAACCCGTTCCTGTATCATTCTCATAGAAAAGTATTGTGAGGACTCGGGAAAGAACAGGTTCCTCGATCTCGGCACCGGTACAGGACTCCTCGCAATTGCAGCCTCAAACCTGGGTTATCGCGATATCGTCGGCATTGATACGGATCCCCTGGCAGTGGATGCCGCGCTAATAAATATCGGTATCAATGATGCGAAGAACATCGTCATACGTGAAGGGAGCATTCCTGATGCAGGGACGGGATATGACTTCATTGCAGCAAATCTCATTTCCGGAGTCCTGGTCCTTCTGGCGTCCGGCATATCCGCCAGCTTGAGCAATCCGGGCATGGCGGTTCTTTCAGGAATTCTTGTCGGACAGGAAGATGAAGTGATCAAGGCAATGGAGGATGCCGGACTTTCGTATAAAGACAGGCTGATCGATGGCAAATGGATATCGCTTGTCGTCGAGCGGTGAACCAATTGGTTCGGTCAACTCTTTGACATTATCACCATGCTGTTCTATACTTCTCTGCATGAATAAACCCGTCTCTGTCTTTTTGTTGTTGTACCTGGCCATCATTTACAGCATCGGGATAGTTCTCCCCGTCTCACCCGCTCAGGCAACCCCGGAGTATGCGCAACAAACAGCTTCTCCTTGCGGCAAATGCCATGTTGACGCGATCGGAGGTGGAAAACTTACGTTTGCCGGTGAACAATTTCTGGCGGCACCTAAAAGTAAGGGCCTGTATCGTCAATTGACAACTGTCCAGCATGCTGTTCGTCTCTTCATCGGCTACTTCCACCTGCTGGCGGCTATCGTCTGGTTTGGCACCATAATCTATGTACACCTTCTCCTGAAACCCGCTTACGCTTCCCAAGGTCTTCCCAGGGGTGAACTTCGGCTTGGCATGCTGTCCATGGTAGTTATTCTGGTGACCGGCGTTCTTCTGACCATTGCGCGCATGCCGGATCTTCATTCATTTTACACGACGCGGTTCGGTATTTTATTGAGCATAAAAATAATTTTGTTTTTAGTTATGCTCACGAGCGCTTTAATTACTGCTACCTACATTGGACCGAGATTGCGCCAAAAACTGAAAAGTCCGGTTGCAGCGCTCATTTCGAACGAAATAACACCTGAACAGCTTACCCATTTTGATGGACAAGAAAGTAAACCGGCTTATATCAGTTACAAAGGTATGGTATACAACGTGACTAACGCCAGGCTCTGGAAGAATGGAGCGCATATGGTAAAACACCTTGCCGGCAACGATCTGACCGAGGGTCTTAAAAACGCTCCTCATGGAGAAGACAAGATACTGGCAATGACTCAAGTGGGAATGTTGGTCACCTCTGGCCGAAAACAATCGAAGCCCTTCCATGAACATCTCTTTTACTTCTTCGCGTACATGAATCTTGCCCTTATTTTTGTAATTGTCTTGATAATTTCTCTTTGGCGATGGTGGTAACCGTATGATTCATGTCATAACGGTCCTGTGGCACATATGCTAAAATGTGTGCATACGTCAGGAGGATATGATTATGGAAAAACTTGATCTCAAGAAGCTGATAACATTCAACCCGAACAGGATATCTCGCGAGATGCTGTCGGATAAGCCGGAGATGCGGATAGCACTGATGTGTCTGGAGGTCGGGCAGAAACTTGATCCGCACAAAGCGCCACTCCGATTGATGATGTACTGTGTTGAGGGAAAAGGAACATTTACCGTTGGTGAAGAAAAGATCGAAGCTGACGAAAAAACCTGCATTCTTTGTGACCCTAATGTCCTCCATGGTTTTGCAGCGGATAAGGGCGAGAAACTTGTCGTGATGGCTATAGTAACACCCGTCGACTAGTTTCAATAATTAGCATTAGTTGTATGACCCATGAAAGAAAGGGTTGTGTACCTGCTCATAACCTGACATCTCTTCAAAATATAGAGAACATACAGGTCAGCGTCTGTAACAAGTTTCAATAGACAGACGCTTTTTATTGTGATAGTATAGGACAAAAATAGTCCTATACTAAAGACGCCGGGAGTTCCAACGCAAAAGTCATGCTTGTGCTACAATAATATAACCGTTAAGATCGCAGATAAAAGGTCCTATGCTCGTTACCCGGGAAACTGATTATGCTGTACGATGCGTGCTCTATCTTGCACGTGAAAAAGATCATATTGCCAACGTGAGCGAGATTGCCCATGCCATGCATATCCCCAAGACCTTTCTGGCCAAGATTCTTCAGAGGCTTATTCGCAAGGGAATCATTGGGTCCCTGAGGGGAATGCACGGCGGTTTCAAGCTTGCCAAAAAAAACACCGACATTTCGCTTCTCGATATTATGGAAGCGATCCAAGGTCCTGCAAGTATCAACGTATGTGCTGTAGACAGCAAGAAGTGCCAATTGAGTTCACTATGCACGGTGCACCCGGTTTGGGTAGATATCCGTAAGCATGTGGAAAACCGTCTCAGTAAGGAGACGATCGACAAGTTGCTTGAAAAAAGATAATTTCTATGAATACAGGGAAACAAAGTCCGGTACAAGGAGGCTTGGTTATGAATGATTATCAATACGATAATCAAACGGTAAAAGGCTTTATCCTCTCCTCGATATTCTGGGGAGTGGTCGGCATCGTCATCGGTCTCTGGATCTCTGTCCAGATGTGGATGCCGTCGCTGAACTTCGCGCCGTACTTTACGTTTGGGCGGCTGCGGGTGGTACATACGAACGGGCTTGCATTTGGGCTCGGGATCGGGGCGATTTTCGGGATTTCCTACTATATTATCATGCGGCTTACGAAGCGGCCGCTCCTGTTCCCGAAGCTCGCGAGAGTCCATCTCTACCTGTTCAATGTTGCTATAGCACTGGCAGCGATTAGCCTCTTCCTTGGCATGAACCAGTCGCTGGAATATGCGGAGCTTGAATGGCCGCTCGATATCGGCGTCGTCATCCTCTGGGTGATCTTTGCGGTGAACGTCTTCGGTACGATCATTAAGCGCAAAGAAGAGCAGATGTACATTTCCCTGTGGTACATTATCGCGACGACGGTCGCGGTTGCCATCCTGTATATTGTTAATAACCTCTCAATACCGGCGGGTCTCACCAAGTCCTACCACCTTTTTGCCGGCGTTAATAGCGCCAACGTGGAGTGGTGGTATGGACATAACGCTGTGGGATTCATTTTCACAACACCCATTCTCGCAATGTTCTATTATTTTTTACCAAAATCAACCGGCCTGCCGATCTATAGCCACCGCCTCTCAATCATTGCCTTCTGGTCGCTGGTGTTCGCTTATCTCTGGACCGGAGCGCATCATCTAGTGTATACCCCCCTGCCCGACTGGATCCAGACCCTCGGCATTGCGTTCACCATATTCCTGATTGCACCGTCCTGGGGTTCAGTGGTGAACGGCTATTACACGGTCGGCACCGACTGGTCCAAGATGGAAACGAACTATCTTACGAAGTTCTTCATTCTCGGCATCACTTTCTATGGCCTCCAGACGGTGCAAGGGCCGACACAGGGCCTGCGGGTCGTAAGCCAGCTGATTCACTACACTGACTGGGTGCCCGGTCACGTGCATATGGGAACCATGGGCTGGGTAACGATGACCACAGCGGCCTCCATCTACTACATTATTCCGAAAATCTATAACACGCAGATCTACAGCGAAAAGATCGCGAACATTCATTTCTGGCTTGTGCTGGTGGGTCAGCTGATATTTTCGATCACCATGTGGATCACCGGTATCGTCCAGGGCGCGCTCTGGAAGGCAACGAACCCCGATGGAAGCCTGGCATACACCTTTGTCGAGGTGCTGGCGAAGAACTATCCCTATTGGAAAATGAGAACACTGGGCGGCGTAATCTTCACAATCGGCATGCTCTTTTTTATCTACAATGTGTATATGACAATTCGCAAAGGCAAAGCGCTTGCGCTTGCCGGCGCGAAAGCATAGGGGGTTGATCATGGCTGGAACTATCTATAACAAACCGATACTGTTCACGATCGTCGCTGCAGTCGTCATCCTGATCGGGACTACCGTGACCATGTTCATTCCAATGCTAACCGCGGAGATGCACCCGAAGCTGGCCAATCTCAAGCCCTATACCGCGCTTCAGCTGGCAGGCAAGGACATGTACCAGCGCGAAGGCTGCAACAACTGCCACACGCAGACCGTACGTCCCCTTAAGACAGAGGTCATGCGGTACGGCGAGTACTCCAAGGCCGGGGAATTCGCCTATGATCGCCCATTCCTCTGGGGCTCGAAGCGCACGGGCCCCGACCTTGCACGCATTGGCGGCAAATATCCGGATAAATGGCATGAACTGCATTTTGAGAACCCTCAGGCATTCTTTGTAGAGTCCAATATGCCGGCGTACGGGTGGATGGCGAAGAACCGGCTCGATCCTGCATCGATTGAAATCCATATGAAAGCGAATGATTTTCCCTTTACTGCAGACGAGATTGCACAGCTAAACAACAAAAATGAGCTGGAGGCCTTGATCGCGTATGTTCAGGTGATCGGTACGTCGATAAAGAGGCCTCCTCCTGCGACATCAAAGCCGGTGGTCAAGGAAACTCATATCCCGAACCCTCTTGCCGGAGATGCAGCTGCTATAAAGCTGGGAGCTGCTTTGTATGACCAGCATTGCTCCGCATGTCACGGAGAGAAAGGCTTGGGCAGCATCGGTCCGAGCTTGGCAGATAAGGTATTCCTTTACGTTGGCGGCGATGTTCCTGACGATGATTACTTTGAAGTGATCAACAACGGCACCCAACCTAACATGGTGGAAGACGGAAGGACAGCAAAGGGCGGCATGCCGTCCTATTCCAGCACCCTTGATAAGAACAAGATATGGGCTTTGGTAGCCTACGTCAGGTCTCTTCAGGGGACAAAATAAGGAGACAGTATGGCCGATGACATCGACAACATACATGCTTTTGAAGCAAAGACAACATCGCGCACCCTCCCCCTGGGCTGGCTGCTGCTGTTCTGGGGGCTGATCCTCTTTGGCCTTTATTATTTCGTGGCGTATACGCCGTCCATAGGCGGATGGTCGCAGGAGCGTGCGTACACAGACTCAATAAGACCGTAAGCCCCCGCGATGTCAGGGCCAGCAGTCCTGATGATGCAACCCCTGACACCGCACCCTTTGCATACAATAGGATATTTTCGGGGAGGTATTTCATGGACATCTCAATTATTGCCACGATCGGTTTTACGACAGCGGCAGTGATCGGCATCATTGTGCTTATTGCAACAGCCGGCAAAAAGAAGGATTCGCAAAACTAACCTTTGCAGGAAAGACAGGGATCTCTTATGGAAAAGCAAGCATGGGCATATGTTCTGTTCGGACTCGCCCTGGTCGTGCTCTTCGTGATCATCATCGCATATTATTATTCGCGGAAACGGCACGAAAAGGTTGAAGACGCCAAGTATAAAATGCTGGATGACGATGCGTAGAAGGTTTCACAGGCTGCGGCGGGCCAGCGTCATGCTTCTGCTCCTCGCCCTCGTCAGTCTCCCCTTTGTGCGGATTCACGGCGAGAGCGCCTTTCGATTCGATATCTCCACGCTACGGCTGTTGTTTTTCGGGACCAGCATCTGGATGGCGGACTTTTTCATCATTCTGATCGCGGTGATTTTCCTGACCTTTCTCACCCTTTTTGCCACGACCCTTTTCGGCCGGATCTGGTGCGGCTGGCTCTGTCCACAGACGGTCCTGGTCGATGCTACGATGTTTGTCGAAATAATCCGGCTCAACAAAGGAAACGCAAAGATCATTGCATCCTGGATAGCAGGCATTCTGGTGAGCGCGGTCGTAACATCCGGCCTGATCGGGTATTTTGTTTCTCCCTACGACATTCCGCAGGTGCTCCGGAACGGCGGGATGCACGCACAAATCCTCATCGTTTCTTTTGCTGTTCTTGTTGCCCTCATTGTTCTCGACGTGATCGTTCTTCGAAGAGGGTTTTGCGCAACGGTCTGCCCCTATGCAAAGATGCAGGGCGTGTTGTTCGATGACCGGACGTTGGTGGTCGCGTTCGATGCCGAGCGGGCTGACGAGTGCATGAACTGCGGCGCCTGCGTAAAGGTCTGCCCGGTCAACGTTGACATCAGAAAAGGTCCGCACATGGCCTGTATCCATTGCGCTGAGTGCGTTGATGCCTGCACCGAGCGAACAGCTGCACGTGGCCGCACATCACTGGTCAGCTACACGTTTGGCATCGCCGCTCACCGGGGGACCGGGGTTCGCATCAATGTTCTGCTCACCGGTGTCCTCACCGTGATTTCACTTGTCTTCCTGGTCTACCTCGCAGCATCACGCATGCCCTTTGACGTGAATGTGCTGCTTAACTACACCGAAGCACCGATCGCAGGAGAAGGAAGCATGACGAGGTCCTATATGCTATCGCTCAGGAACATGGCGGCAACCGACCTTGTTCTCGATCTGAACGTTGCAGCACCCTTCGGCGAGGTCAGGGTCTTCCCCGACCGGATCACACTCCCCAAGAACGTCTTCGTTTCGAAAACACCCATTTTGATTACCGTGGCAAAGCCGTCGGTCCCAACACAAGACCCGATAACGGCGACCTTGACCGTCAGGTCAAGTCAGCTAAACAAAAGCGTGATCCGAACCATCTACGTTATGATGCCTAAAAACAATTGAAAGGTATGAAACGTGCGAACGATTATTATTATCAGCATCATTGCTCTTGCCGCAACTGTAGGTACGATCGTCGTGGGCATGAAGAGCTTCGACGGAGTTGTTGTTGAGAACCCCTACGATACCGGGCTGGCATGGGACGATACCCAGCAAAAAAAAGATGCATTGGGGTGGAATGTCACCCTTCAAAATACCCTATTGCGAACGGGAAGTAATGAGCTATCCATTGAGGCACTTGACGGAAACGGCCGGTCACTCGAGAATGCCGAGGTCAGCGTTTCAACGAGCCGGCCGTCAACGCGGGCCTACGATAAGACCTACCCGGCCGTCAAAACACCGGCCGGCAAATTCCAGGCATTCATCGACCTGCCGCTTTTCGGATCCTGGGATCTCAGGATAGACGTACGCCGTGATAAGGACCGGTGCAGTTTCAATAATCGGATCTACGCGGAGCAGAAACATCCCTGATCGATGTGAAAACGATGTCCATTAACCGTTGTACGCATGCAGTTAAAATTAAATATTGGCTTATCGCGGTGCTGGCCATGTATACGCTCCAGCCGCTTTTTGCCATCTCCGGAACGGTGAGCTCTTGCGATCTCCAGCAGGGCCCCTGCGTCGTGGAAACGAATGGTTTGACGATCACTTTTGAGATCCTGCCCAAGCCTGCACGGACTATGTCCGAGTTACGATTCATCGTGATGGTAAAAAGAAAGAATGATCCTGTAACGGACATTGATGTCGCACTGGACCTGTCCATGCCCGGCATGTATATGGGAAAAAACCGGTCCGTGCTGAAACACGTCGGTCAGGGAACCTATCAAGGCACGGGCAGCATCCCCCGCTGTGCGAGCGGCCAAAGGACGTGGCAGGCCAAAGTCACCGTGGATCGCACCGATCCTGAAACAATCGCGCTGTTTCAGTTTGAGGTCCAATAATTGGATCCGGAATATCTCATGGCGCTGACAACAGGTCTCCTCGGGAGCTTCGGTCACTGCCTTGGCATGTGCGGGCCGATCGTGGCATCCTATACCTTGTCGAGCTCCGCAAACAATCGCTCATTGGCCAAACGTCTTACTCCTCACCTTCTGTATCACGGAGGCCGCATCACCATGTACGCCTTCCTTGGGGCGCTTATGGGACTATCCGGCTCGTTTGTGAATGTGACCGCAAGCATCGCCGGTCTCCAAAATACCGTCGCATTCATTGCCGGCATAATCATGGTCTTTATGGGCCTGAGCATCACCGGCATAGCAGGCAGAATGGCCTGGCTTGAACGTCGCAACACCGTTGTGCTGCGCTACGCAAATAGCATCATGAACGCACGGTCTCTTTTCCGATTCTATCCCCTTGGCCTCCTTATGGGTCTGCTCCCCTGCGGTCTGTCCTACACGATATTCATCTCAGCTGCCGGAACCGGCGGGCTTATCCCTGGTATGGTAACCGCGCTCTTCTTCGGGATCGGCACGTTGCCTGCACTGTTTCTCTTTGGCACGGTGTTCAGTTATTTCAGCACTTCGCTTCGAACCAGGATCTACCGCGCCAGCGGAGCGCTCGTCATTATCATGGGCATCTATTTCATCTACCGGGGGATCAGGCTCTATGCCCGTTTGTGACCATTGCCTCCTCGAAATTCGGGTTCAGGACGCCCTGTACGACGAAATTGACGGCGAAAAGAAGGTTTTTTGCTGCCACGGGTGCAAGGGCATCTATCACCTGGTGCATAGCGAAGGACTTGACGATTTCTATGCAAAGCGCCGCTCCTGGATTCCTGGGCCTTCGGAAAACAGCCCGGTTGACCGATCTTCTTTTCTTGACAACGTGCGGCCCGTTGAGGATGAAATAGAAACCGATATCATCCTGGATGGCATACGCTGCGCATCATGCATCTGGTTGAATGAAAAGGTTCTCGCAAGGACAAAGGGTATCACACATGCACGCGTGAATTACGCAACCCATCGGGCACGGATCAGGTGGAAACCGCAGGAGATCGACATCGGGACGATCCTGGACCGCATTCGGTCCATCGGCTACACGCCCAAACCCTATTTGCCTGCAGAGTTCGAGGACGGACAAATAAAACAAGGCCGGGATCTGCTGATACGTTTTGGCACTGCAGCCTTTTTATCTATGCAGCTCATGCTGTTCTCCATAGCCTTGTATGCAGGATATTTTCAGGGCATCGATGAACGGACCAAATTCCTCTTTCACGGCATCTCACTGGTGCTCACGACTCCGGTGCTGTTCTACTCCGGCTGGCCGATCATCAGTGGATCATTGCAGTCACTGAAGAACATGACATTTAACATGGATGTCCTCATCGCTGCCGGGTCGCTGTCGGCATACGGATACAGCATTTACCAGATGGCCACCGGCGGTGAGGTCTATTTCGATACCGCCGCCATGATCGTCACACTCATTCTGCTCGGCAGATACATCGAGGCGGGCGCACGAAAAAAAGCAACCGAGACCATCAGCGGCCTGATGCAGCTCAGCCCCCGGGTGGCGAGAAAACTTACTATCGCTAAGGAGCAGCAGGGAGACGACTCACTGCTCCATATCGCCGTGCGCCAGACCGTGCCGATTACTTCGATCGTTCCCGGGGAGCTGCTCGAAGTTATCCCCGGCGAAAAGATACCGGTTGATGGCATCATCATTACCGGCACCTCGGATGTAGATGAATCTATGCTCACCGGTGAATCGAGGCCAGCATCAAAGACCACAGGTACTCAGGTTTTTGGCGGCACACTGAACCTCTACGGAAGCTTTGTATTCCGCGTTACCTCGGTCGGTAAGAACACAATGATTTCGAGGATCATCCAGGTTGTTGAAGATGCCCAAACGCGACGTGCTCCTATCCAGGCCGTGGCAGACAGGGTCGTCGGCTACTTTGTTCCGGCAGTCCTGATTGTTTCAGGATTGACCTTCACCGGCTGGGTTCTCAACGGCGTACCGACATCGCAGGCTGTCATGAACGCAGTTTCGGTCCTGGTGATCGCCTGTCCCTGCGCTCTGGGACTGGCCACACCGTTGGCTATCTTGATTGGTACGTCCTTTGGAGCATCACGGGGAATCCTGATCAAGGGCGGCGACGTGATCGAGAAGACAGCGTCGATCGATACCGTGGTGCTCGATAAAACAGGGACCATAACCGAAGGAAAGCCGGTCCTGACCGGATCCTATGGTATCGGAATGACCGATAGCGAGGTGCTCAGGGTTGCCCTGTCCCTTGAACGCTGTTCAGAACATTCACTGGGTAAAGCTATCGTTACTGCGGGACAAATGATCGAACCGTATGAAGTATCGGAGTTCTCCATAGTGCCTGGCAACGGTGTTCGCGGCATCATTAAGAATAAGCAGGCTTTCCTGGGCAAGCGTGAGTACATTGAACAAGAAAGCGTGAATCGGAGCATTGATTCCATTCTCAACAAAGAGCAGTTCGAAAGTATCACGGCAGAAGAAAAGGCAGGAGCAACAGTCATGTATGCATCTTGGGACAAGAAACTCAGTGGTGTCTTTATTGTCGCAGACCGTGTACGGACCGAGGCTGCTGAAGCCGTTATGATGCTCAAACAGGCAGGACTAATGGTCGCCATGGTGACCGGTGACACTGCACAATCAGCACAGGCCGTTGCGCAAAAAGTATCGATCGAGTCCGTGAAATCCCGAACGTCTCCTCTGGACAAAGCCGCGGAGATAAGCCGAATGGAAGATGCAGGAAAACACGTGCTGATGGTCGGAGACGGGATCAATGATGCCCCGGCGCTGGTCCTGGCCACAGTCGGTGTGGCCATGGGACGGGCCACGGACATAGCTTTGGAGAGCGCGGATATGGTCATTATGCGACCCGACCTCAGGCTGGCAGCTGATGCAATCGCGCTCTCTAGAAAGACCTTTACTATCATACGGCAGAATATATTTTGGGCTTTCTTTTACAATATGATTGTCATACCACTTGCCGTAGCAGGGGTGATGCACCCTGTCATGGCGGCAGGAGCCATGGTTTTCAGTTCCTTGACCGTTGTGGGAAATTCATTGCGTGCGAGGTTGCGAACATGATGTGGAGCATGTTTCTTCTGATCTTATTGACCATGGCTGCAGGCTTCGCCGGATGGTTGCTCTTTCTGTGGGCGGTCAAAAGCGGGCAATATGATGATATAGAAGGGCCGAAGTATCGGATGCTCGAGGACGATGATGAAATAGGCAAACAAGACCCGGCGGTGCCTGACGATGGAACAAACAAATCGCACCATGAAAATTAGCAGCATTTTGCAACCGATTATTCCTGCGCAAGGCACGGGAACAACGTAGTCGACATTCGGGAATGCAGTAGACACTAAACTTGTTCGCTGTTCATAATAACATGGTAGGTAAGGATCTGATAGCGATGACCTCATATCACATGAAACTCCTGAGTTGGAATCACCTTACTTCAGGCCTTTTATTAAAAACTTTTGTTTGAAAAATCAAGGTACTCTGCTATAATAGCTCTTGTTATGATTCAAGAGATAAAACTTCACGGAAAAGCAAATGACAAGATCGAATACTTCGTCACCATTGCCGGCGCTGACCTGAGTAACCGCTATTTCTATGAGTCCCTTCCCGACGGAGACCGCTTCTTTTCAGGTGGCAACGAATTCATCATCAATCCAACCGGCATACGATATATGGGAACCGGCGGCAGCCTGTGTGAATACATGTTCGGAGTCGATTTGCCGCTCAAGGATCTCCTGCGGAAAGACGTATCCAACCGGCTTGTGATGTATGGCGCTTTTTATGACAATACCGACACCATCACGTTCAGCAGTAATACGTCCGGAGAAGACACGTTCGAAGATCTATTCCTCAGTGGGAATGCCGTTTCTAATTTCTACTTTTTTGCTCAGACATCCAATAAACTCGAAATTAAGGACGTTCAGCGTGAGATTCTGAGAAACATCGGCAAACAGGCGAAGCGCACCAACATGGTTGGCGCGAACAACGATACCAGTCTCTGCCGGGAGATCTTCGACGCTTTGGGAGACCATAAGGCGTTAATTTTTCTCTTTCGTCTGGTAAACCGGCACAACGAAGAGTATTTCCAAGTCTTTAATAAGTTTTACTCCGATGAAAAAAAGCTTTCTTCAGAAGCATCCGCCGGTCTTGATGCTCTGGCAAAAAAGTACAGTATCATCCCCTACCAGCAGGAACGCATTAAGATTGACGGAATGTACAAACTTCCGGAAAACAAGAAGGTTGTTGATGAATACAAGGATATTCTTATCTCTGTTTCGGAAAAGGGTGAGGTGAACCCGTCGGAACTGGCCAAACTTTCCCGCCTCCGCACATTGAGTCTTCGTCTTAATATTCCCCACAACCTTTTTGATACGCTCGACGAGCTTCTACTCAAGGATATGCACATCGTCGAAGTCGAAGAACCGGACTACATCAGGGACACGCGGGCAATTTTCGAAGGATTGTTCTTTGCGGCCGACAAGATCAAGGGGCATATTTCTCCCGAGGATCTCGTTAAACTTCTCAAGGCCAAACAGAAATCCGCAACGCTCCGTGATCCTGCGTTCGAAAGCCTCCTCCTGGACACGGTTCGGGCATGCGACGAGTTTGCGAGGGACAAAAATGACATGTCCGTTCTCGAGTCCGTAAGCCACATCCTTACCTATTTTGACCGGTATGACAGCGCATCTACCACGGTCAACAATCTTGCTTTCATGGAAAACTCCACACTCAACGAAGACCATATCCGCAGCCTCTATGGCAATAAAGAGATCTTCGATGCGACCAATCCCGACCTCTTTCGCGAGCTATTCATTGACAGCCTGAAAGAAAATCGCTATCTGACACGATACGGCCGCAAAAAGATAGAGTGCCTCTATCGGGGACTTCTGCAGATCAGGTCCGGAGACACCACGTATCGTGATCTTGCCGCATCGATTACCGGGATCAACGACGACGACAAGCTCTATGTTTCTATTCACCGCTACATCAAGGACAGGTTCAAGAGCATTTACTCGGAACTTAATTCAAAAGAAGACCAGGAAATCTTCATTCAGGATCTGAACCGGGAAGTGCAATCCAAAGGCATTGTGCAGGGTAGTGTCCCCCATGCCGTGTTCGAAGAGATTATTCTCGATATCAGGAAGGAATCATTCTACCTTAATAATCTTCTGCCGCACATCATTGCTTCGCGAGACAACCGCGTGCGGGAGGATTTTCTCATTAACAGCGGGCTTGACCGGTTTTACGTCGAAGAACTTGAGAAGGATTATTTCGGCATGAACCAGATCGACAAAAACATTCTGGATGAGATCAGGAAATAGCATGTTCAGAATCAGAATCCTGGACAGGTATATTTTCACCGAGATTCTGCCTCCGTTCTTCCTCAGCATGGCCGCGCTCACCCTCGTGCTGCTCCTGCAGCGGATGTACAAACTTGCGGAGCTCGTCGTTTCCCGCGGCGCCACGGTCGGCGCGGTTGTCAAGCTTCTGCTCTACGTTCTTCCCGGGTTTTTCGTAATTATCATCCCCATGTCGCTTCTGGTGGCGTCGCTCACGGCATTTACCCGACTCAGCTCGGATTCAGAAATCACCGCCATGAAAGCCTCGCGAATAAGTCTGTATGTTATGATGAGGCCGCTTATGGCATTTGCGCTGATCTGCTTCTTAGCCACCGCAGCAACTTCTCTTGTTTTGGTTCCTACGGCCAATTTTGCCCTCAAAAAGCATCTCTTCAATATGGTAAAATCACGATCGATGGTCGGCATCGAAGCCGGGGTCTTCAGCAGCACCTTTGACGGGATGGTCATGTATGTCGATAAAATGGAATCGCTCGACCGTATGGAAGGCATATTCATCTCTGATGAGAGATCAACCAGCGAACCCTATGTCATTATCGCAAAACGCGGAAAACTCACCGCTGACCAATCGACCCTGAAGGTCACGCTTGCCATGAACGACGGCTCCATACATGCGTTACCCCGTGACGAAACATCCTATTCCCTCATGTCGTTTGACGCCGGCAAACTCTATCTCGATATCAACCAGGCGCTCGTCCAAAAGAATTCACAAGAAAAAAGCATGGAAGAAACCGGCAGCCTCGAGCTGTTACGTCAGCTCAAAATCGCAAAGACCGAAGGCAAGCCCACCATCGACCTTGAAAGTGAGTTCCATAAACGCATTGCGATCCCCTTCGCCTGCGTTATATTTGGATTGATCGGCGCACCTCTCGGCATCAGACAAAGCCGATCAGGAAAATCAGCGGGGATCGCCGTTGCGCTTATGGTTTTTCTCTTTTATTATTTTATTCTTGCGGCCGGGACCAAATTCGCTGATGCCGGAACGCTTGCACCGATCGTAGCATACTGGCTGCCAAACCTGTTGTTGACCGCTGCTGCGGCGGCACTTGTGTTCATGAAAGGCCACGAGATCAGTTTTGATGGCATCAATCGCATCAACGCCTGTTATGCGCTGTTAAAAAGAGCTTTCAGAAGATCTCCCTAGAAACGCTGATGCACAACGGAAGGTTCATGACCATACTCAGTCGATACATATTCAGTGAATTTATGAAGTCGTTCTTTACCGCCTTGAGCGGTATTCTCATTGTTTACTCATGCATTCAGTTCCTATGGAAAGCTGATTGGCTCATCGAGAACAAAGCGACCTTTTTCCAGGTTACCGCGTTTTATTTGTATACCCTGCCCTCGATGATCACCGAGGCGCTGCCGATCGCTTCGCTCATTGCCGCACTCGTGTCTGTAAGTAACTTGTCCCGTAATAATGAGATCATCGCAATGCGTGCAGGCGGGGTAAGTCTCATCTCTATCATTTCCCCGGTACTTGCTGGTGGATTGCTCATCTCAGCATTCGGATTTGTAAATAATGAATTTATCATGCCGGTATACACTGCCCGTGCTAACTATATTAAAAACGTTGAAATCGAAAAAAAGAAACAACGTGTCGTTTTCCAGCACAGCAAATTGTGGCTCCGAGGCCCTGAGAACAGCATCGCAAATATTGAACTTATTGCGCCGGACCGTCATGATACAATGCTGGGAGTCAATATCTATAAGCTGAATCCGGACTATTCCGTGCGGGAACGCATAAAAGCGGAGAGTCTTCTCTGGGAGAACGGCGCCTGGAGATTTCAAAACAGCAGAAAATTCACGGTGGTTGGAGACAGAGTGATTTCCGATACGGCCGATGGCGAAGCATTCAACATTGTGGAAAGCCCGGAAGATCTGGGGGCTATTGTGAAAAGTTCGGCAGAAATGAACTTTACGGAACTCTGGGACTACGTTAAAAGGCTCAAAAACAGCGGGTATCAGGCGATACGTTACGAAGTCGATCTTCAAGGAAAACTGGCGTTCCCGCTTTCCAGCCTGCTTATGGTGATGATCGCCGCCCCGCTCTCCATCCACAGGGTGCGAAGCGGGGGAACGGCGAAGAGCTTCGCAATTGCCATACTTATTGCCTTCTTCTACTGGACCCTTATGAGCGCGGGCACGGCACTCGGCCGTTCGGGCGCCATTCCTCCGGTCCAGGCGGCATGGTTCGCGAATTTCTCGTTTGCATCCCTATCGTTAATTGCGATTTACCGTATGCAGCGGACCAGCTGACATCGCGTGCAGGTGTCACAGATCAATCAACGAGTATTGACTCCGAAGGAAACATATGAATAAAATATTCTTTTCGCAAAAAATGCTCGATTCGCTTATCGACGATGGACAAATCAAACTGGAACATAATACAATCTATGTGCGTGCAAAGGGCGATCTTGCTTTTGAACTTGAGCCTGCGTACCGCTTTCTAAGAACCGCCGATAACGGTCCTGATCCTCATGATCTCGTAGGCGAAATCCGCTCAGATACGGAAATCAGGGAGATGAAGGCCGAGGTTTATCTTGAATCCCTCATCTACAACGATACTGCGTATGAGATCGAGACCGGCTTCATTGGAGAAAAAAAGGATCTTATGGATAAGCTGTCGGACACCGAACTCCTCACTAAGTTTATCCTGGAAACTCTTCTCTAAGTCATGGTAAAGAGAATCCTGAAGATCCTTTTAGGTGTTGCCCTTCTCCCCGTTTGCTTTGGATTCAGCTGGCAATTTGGATCGACACTCCTGAGTATAACCTACAAACCGGAGCTTCCCTACTATTTCATCGCCGGCTGCCTGGTGTATTTGACCGTACACATCCTTTTCCGAAAACCGATTTTAACGTATGTCATCGGGCATGAACTGACGCACGCATTCTTTGCAATGCTGTTTGGCGGTTCGGTAAAATCGTTCAAAGCGAGCGAACGTGGTGGACAGGTGACCATCACGAAATCGAATGTGATCATCACCCTTGCCCCATATTTTTTCCCCCTGTATACGTTCCTGACCCTCCTTGTCTACTGGGTGTCGATTTATTTTGAAGTGCCGGGAGCGGCGGCTTGGCTGATATTCCTTTCTGGAGCAACAGTTACCTTTCATGTTGTCCTGACCCTGATCTTTCTCCGGACGGACCAGAATGACATTCGTGAACACGGGATAATATTCTCCTATCCCCTCATCTACCTGTTCAATGTCATTTTAGGAGCGCTCCTCGTTTATCTGCTCCTGGCTGATAACATGAACTACTTCGGATTCCTGGCCGGTGGTATACTAAAAAGTACAGAGAGTATCGTCAGATTGTTCAAAATACTGTATGATTTTATTCTGCGAATGCTTTGAGGAAGAGAGAGTATGTTCATAGTTGGATTGACCGGTGGGATCGCGAGCGGGAAAAGCACGGTTGCAAAGGTGTTTATGGACTTGGGCGCACATGTCATCGATGCCGACCGCATCGTGCATGATCTTTTAATGCCGGACCAGCCTGCATGGCACGAGGTGCTGGACCATTTTGGCCCGGAGATCCTTTTTCCTGATAAGACAATTGACCGGAGGAAACTGGGCGGGATTGTATTCGGCAATCTGGATGAACGAACGTGGCTCAACCGTTGTCTTCACCCGAAGGTATTCACAGCTTATATGACACAGGTGCGGCATCTGTGTGACCGAACTCCGGACTGTATCGTTATTTTTGATGCGGCATTGCTCATTGAAACGGGATATTATGAAAAAATGGACAAAAACATCGTTGTCTACGCCAGAGAAGATCAGCAAATAACGCGTATGACCGCCCGTGACAACTTCAGCAATCAACAGGCCCTTGCGCGAATACAAAGTCAAATGTCCCTTGATGAAAAATGCAGATTTGCCGACCACATTATTGATAATTCAGGAAGCCGGGAATATATGGAGCGTCAGACAAAAGAATTATTCTCTCTGCTGAAACAGGAAGCCAGACAATCATGACGAACATACCGCGAAACCGCTCAAGGGTCATTCCGCTGACCCGGGATCATATCAGGGAATGTAAGGGTATTGTCGCAGTTTCTGAGCCCTGGAAATCTCTTGGAGAAGGCGTTAATTTTACAAAATTACTGAAACCCGAGGAGACGTTTTACAAGGCGTATGTCTGTATTCGGGGCAATGATACGCTGGGTTTCATTGTTTTCTGCCCCGTGCCGGTCTTTGCGCGAGGAGGATATATCCGCGCAATAGGTGTTTCCTCTGTTGCCCGCAGGCTCGGCATCGGAAGTAGCCTCATGTCGTTCGCGGAAAGAGTCATCGGAACCAACGCACCGAACGTCTATGTTTGTGTCACATCGTTCAACCGACAAGCACAGAGGTTTTATCAAGGACTCGGGTATCACCGGGTCGGGAAACTTCCCGGCTTGATCAATGATCATTCTACGGAGTATATATACTGGAAACAGTTGCGAGCGGTGCATGATGTTAAAAGCCGGAAAGGAATAATAAGACCGTGACGATAAAGAATTTAAAATTAATCGATCTGTTCAAAAATCTTATGGATGAAGAGCTCAAGGAGCTTGAACCCTATATTGTGGAGACGGTATATAAAAAGAAGGAGTCAATATTTTCTGAAGGAGAACCGCCGGAATGGTTCTACATCGTTTCAAAAGGCAAGGTAAAGATCACGAAAATATCCCACGACGGCAAAGAGATCATCCTTGAGATCATTTCACCGACTGATATATTTGGCGGAGTCGCAGTCTTGAAGAATTTCCCGTATCCTGGCAACGCAATTGCGATGGAAGACAGTACGGTTCTGAAGATATCGAGAAGGAATCTCATGCGTCTTGTGGACCGGTTCCCGAATATTATGTACTGCATGGCGCTGCAACTCGGAGACCGGATGAAAAGTTCCTACGATTCGCTCAAGAACATCGCTCTTGAGCGGGTAGAGGCGAGGATTGCCGCTTTGCTGCTGAAACTTTCCCATAAAGTAGGCATGAAAACGCCTGAAGGCCTCCAGATAGACATGCGCTTGACCAAACAGGATGTCGCCGACATGGTCGGCACCACGGTTGAGACATCTATCCGCACTTTCAGTAAATTCAAGAAGCAGGGGCTCGTCACAGACAACGATGGGAAAATCATCATCAAAGACCAGGACGGACTTGCCGCATTATCGTCGTGAAACGTAAGCTCAACAACGATCAGCGGAAACCTTCCCGATAATTGTTTCCATTACGCGACGTTGCGTCAGAGGATGTTATTTCACTGCAGGTTCCGGTGTGGTCAGCAGTGTCATCAGCATATTATAGAAGAATAAAAATACTGTGAACGCTTCGACAGCACCTGCTGCAACGGTGATCATGCGATATCCATTGCTGGGAACATAGACGTTCAGAGTGTAAAAGAGAAGCATGACAACCAGTGCAATGTTCGACAGGTAGAATTGCACCTCGCCGATTTTGTTGCTATACAAAGCCCTCCCCATGAAACGAGGCAGGATGTGGTAACCGACTCCGTAGATCATCATGGATACCCAGCCAAGCATATTGAGATGCGAATGCACGAACTTCAGCGCCAGTATGTTCTGATTGCCAAGCATGACTATGCCAAGGATGGATGAAATCCCCAGATACACGATGCTCATTACGATAAAACCTTTTACAAACTTGTCCATTATTTATTACCTCCTGAATTTTGATAATGATGCAAGATATATCAACAAGACACGAATCACTATGATGCAGCTCATAGTATAGCACACCAGCGGGATATGACGCAGGTCATAGAAGGTTTGAGCCGGTCATGTTATAGTTTATGCGACAACTAAAGGAGGTCATCATATGGTCACGGACAGAAACAAGATTTCAAAAGATTCGCTCATAGGCGATGTCATTAAAATTAGCCCCGGTGCAAAAGAGGTAATCCAGAAATATTTCGGCAACGGCTGTTTCACCTGCCCGGGGATAAATGTGGAATCTATATCTTTTGGCGCCATGATGCACAATCTTGACCCGAACAAAATCGTGGACGAAGTTAACGCCTTGGAGGGATAGCATGCCTGAAATTGAGATCAAATGCTTCGTTTGCAATGCAGAGGACAAAAGCCGGGTTTATCTTCCCTGCTATCATGAAAGCGTTGAAAAAATAGTCTGTACGCGTTGCCTTCCCATGCTTATCCACGGGGCGCACTAAATCGGCAGTTCCTTATGGTTGCGTCCCCCGTTACTGTCCGATGTCCGCAGTGCAGCTGATTATGGCACGAAGGCCTCCGCAGGTAAAATGCTGTAGAAATCGACCTCGAATACTGGTACACTGCGATCATGAATAATCGTATCGCGATCGTACTGGTAAGCGGCGGGATGGATAGTTGTGTGGCAGCTGCAATCGCCGGTTGTGAATATCGTCTTGCTTTTTTACATGTGAATTACGGCCAGAGGACCGAGGGACGTGAACTTCGGGCTTTTAACGAGATAGCAGATGTCTACAAGGTGGATAAACGGCTCATTATCAGCATTGAGCACCTCAAGGTCATCGGTGGTTCGGCCCTTACAGACACGAACATTCCTGTGCCCGAGGCAAATGCATCCAATTCCGCTAATAGTACGCCCCTGTCCCCGATTCCAATCACCTATGTTCCTTTCCGGAACGCCCACCTGCTTGCCATTGCAACCTCATGGGCAGAGGTCATCCACGCGGAAAAAATATTCATCGGCGCCGTTGAAGAGGACAGCTCAGGGTATCCGGATTGCCGTGAGGTATTTTATCAAGCATTCAACCGGGTAATTGAGATGGGAACCAGACCCGAAACACGCGTCGAGATTATAACACCCCTGATCCACATGAAAAAATCGGAAATTGTGACAAAAGGCAGGGAGCTTGGTTCACCACTCCACTTGACCTGGAGCTGCTACCAGAACAGCGAAAAAGCCTGCGGCAGATGCGAGAGTTGCTTGCTGCGTCTGAAGGGGTTTGCCGAAGCGGGAATCACGGATCCGGTCGAGTATGAAAAAGCAGCTCCGCGGTCCTAGAAGAAGCTTGTTACCACGAGCACCAGCGTCAAAACCACCATAATAACGACCGTTGCCCAGGCTATAAAATTGAAGATCTTCGAGTTGGTGTAATCGCCCATGAGATCCTTGTTGTTAATCAGCATGAGCATGAAGATCAGAACAAATGGCAGCATCATGCCGTTAACGACCTGGGATACGAGCATGATCGGTATCAGCGGCGCATTCGGGATAAGAATAATAAGCGCCCCAATAAAGATAATGCCCGTGTACAGCCACATGAACTGAGGCGCTGTCTTGAAGTTCTTGTCGATCCCCGATTCCCACCCCATTCCCTCACATACGTAGTAGGCTGTGGCCAGCGGCAAAATGGATGCGGCGAAGAGCGATGCATTGGCAAGCCCGATAGCGAACAGTATGGAGGCGTTCTTGCCCGCCAGAGGAGCCAGGGCAACTGCAGCGTCTTTTGCATCGGTTATCCTGATGCCGCCGGCATACATGGTCGCTGCGCAGGCAACGATGATGAAGAAGGCGACCACATCCGTCATAATGCACCCGACGATCACATCCATACGCGATGCCCCGTAATTTTCCACCTTGATGTTCTTCTCCACAACGGCGGACTGGAGATAGAACTGCATCCAGGGAGCAATCGTCGTCCCCACGATACCAATGACCATCATAAGATAGGATGCCTTGAAATCAAAGGAAGGTTTAACGGTTTCGAGCATGATCTCTCCCCAGGGAGGATGGACCAGGTATGCTGAAACGATATAGGTCAGGAAGACCGTGCAGGCGATAAGAAAGATCCTTTCGACAAATCGATAGGAGCCCTTGACGATGAGAAGCCAGACGGCAAACGCACCAATAGGCACCGAGACGTACTTGTTCACGCCGAAGATCTCCATGGCCGATGCCCACCCAGCAAACTCGGCCACGGTATTCCCCATGTCGGCGAACAGCAAACTGAGCATAAGAAAAAAAGTGGCTTTTACCCCAAAGTTCTCCCTGATCAGATCTGCCAGCGTCTTGCCGGTCACAACGCCCATTCGGGCGACCATTTCCTGCACAACGATAAGCGCCAGGGTAATGGGAATGAGCGTCCAGAGCAACGAATAGCCAAAGTGCGCGCCTGCAACGGAATAGGTGGCGATGCCGCCCGCATCGTTGTCCACATTTGCCGTGATGATGCCTGGTCCGAGAACGGACAAGAATACAAGGATTTTTTTCTTATTCAGCATGATAGAACCTGACCTGACGGTCGCAATGAACGTTATCGGATGTACACGGATACTGTCTGACCACTGCTTGCAGGAGCAGAGATATTAATCTGTCAACGCTTCCTGCGCTTTTTACGCGAAGCTGTCGGCAGGAGGAAGTCGAGCACATCATCCACCGTAACGATGCCGTGCATGATCAAATTGTCATCGACAACCGGAGCCGCAAGCAGGTTGTACTTTGAGATGAACTCGGCCACGATATGTTTCCCAGCTTCGAGCGGTATTGTCTTCGGTGGTGTAATCATAATATCGCTTAAAAGTGTTTGTGGCATCGCAAGGATAAGGTGTTTCAGCGAGAGCACACCGTTGATATGCCCTTCCAGATCCACGATGTAAAGATAGTAAATAGTCTCGACGTTCGGTGCTTCAAGCCGCAACTCCCTGATGGCCTCTTCCACGGTCATGTCCGGCGGGAACGCGAGGTACTCAGTGGTCATTAAACCACCCGCGGTGTCATCCTCATGCTCAAGAAGCTCCTGCACATCTTCGGCCTCCTCTTTTTCCATGAGATTGATGAGTTCCTGTGCTTTGGCTTCAGGCAGGTCGCCGAGAACGTCCGCAGCCTCGTCAGGCGGCATGCGTTCAAGGATATCAGATGCCCGTTCCTTGGACATGTCATCGATGATATCAGCCTGGACTCTTGGTTCGAGTTCATGAAGAGCCTCAGCGGCGGTGTCCACATCAAGGCTGCCGAAGATGGCGGTACGTTCTTTCTGAGAAACGTCGCTGATTATGTCGGCGAGGTCCGCCGGATGCAAACTCGAAACTTTTTGCCCCGAGACGGTAAGGGTCAGCCGAGAAACCTTGGGTTCAATGGTCTGTACATAATGCCAGGCTATGAGCCGGTGCTGCAATTTATGGTTGAAAAAGGAAAAGAACGCTTCACCACGTTTTTCCACGCCAAGTCTTCGTAAAAGCCCCCGAAGGCCGATATCAGCCGCAACAAGACAAAGCTTTCCCTTCACGTCGCCAAGTTCGAGGTCGTTAACTCTCACAAGCTTCGCTCCGTTAATATCCACGATCTGTTTATCGAGAAGGTCGCGGTAAATTAGGATATCTGTCGAAGGAATCGCAGCAGGCAGGATGTCATGCGCTCGTGCGGCAACGGAGATAACACGGCGGTTAAAAAGATTGATCTGGTCCCAGGGTACGAGAAAGGTCTCCTTCCCCGATGAGACAAGAATTGCAGTGACCGCGGGAAACGGCTCGCCCACGCCAATGATGATGTCCTTGAGCCTGCCGATCTCTTCACCGGTCTGGTCGAGTACGAGTTTCCGGTAGACCTCGCTGACAAAGATTTCTCCGGCAAAAAAGGGCATGCGACGCTCCACTTGCGACGGGTAAATGAATGATGTAGGTTATACCAGCGGTATTCAGTTAAGTCAAGAAAAATACCCGTCAAAACAATTAAAATATGCTAAAATTTAACCTGATATCGCGCACAATGGATTTAGGAATACCCTGTACGCAACGTGCTCAGAGATAGGCGAATTCTATTAATCATTAAAATATCTGTATTAAAATATTTAACATGTCATGCCTGTGGTTTTCTGATATAGTTCATCAATTTTAAGCACCCGTAAAACCCTTGCACCTTTTACATGCATAACCGAAAGGAGCTCTTAATCTCATGCCGGAACAAACGCTCAAAGACCTGAAAAAAGAAATATATCTGACAATGCACAAAACCCAGGAGATGCTTGAGCTAACGGAAGATGGATTTACCAAAAACAAAATTGCCTCGCTTGATCAGGCTGAGGAGATTGCAAAGGAAATTCATCAGAAGGAAGATGTTCTGACTGCAGCTCTCGCAAAAATGTCGGCAGTGGATCCCGGTGCGCGTGAGATCATATCTGTTCCGGCTTACGTTGAAAAAATCGCCACCAGCATCAAGCGGATGACCGAGGCAAGCAGGATACGTATCAAGGAAGGCATGCTTTTCAGTGATAAAGCCGTAATGGAAACCGGGAAGCTATTCGCGAAATCTAAAGACATCTTGAAAAAATCGAGTGAAGCAGCGGTAACCGGTACCAGAGCAACGGCGGAAGCTATTATCGCCGATAGCGATATTCTCGAACGAATGGCCAATGAATTTGCCACGGCACATGAAGACCGCCTTGTCGCCGGTGAATGCGCTCCAAAATCCTCTTCCACCTATCTGTGTCTCCTTTATGCATTCGAGGACATGGGTGCCCATGTTAAAGATGTGACCAAAAAGCTTGCAGGCACGTAGCAGGCCTGCCGGGGTGCAGCGTTCGGTCAAAATTCATTTGCCTGACGCCCTCCCCTGTTGGGGGAAGTTGGCATGATTTTCTACGACCAGGTCATGTAACGTTCCGCATGCAGTGTTAAAAACTCACCGCCAAGATGATGCCGCAAAAACATCAAACACCTTCTTTGACGCATCCGTTTGCCGACGTATCGCTGCTATTAATTACTTTACAACCCTCCTCGGTACGATTACTATGCAACAAATAGTTTGTTCTGCTGTGTGACGATACGAAAGGTGAACATGCCAGAATTTGACCCTGCCTTTGATAAGCCACAGCCTGTTTCCGTTCAGACAACCGAATCCCATGGCCCAATCGACATATTATTAAAATATATGAGGTCGGGTTTTAGAGGGATAACCGGAAGCCCGGTTAACTTTTGTCGCGTATTATGCGAGTTCACAGAAGGTGATATTGGGCGCTCGGATAGACGAAATGAATTACTATATGGATGGTACACTATTGGAGGCCAGAAAAAGGACATATTAAGGCTTAAGAACGGATTAGCATTCGAAATGATCTATGAAATAGACGGTGAAATTACCTTGAAATCTATTGACCAGAGAGATTTCAAGCTATTGGAAAAGAACCTGAATATTCATCCGATTAACGTGTTAATCAGCAAATTTGAAATTGAAAAAGAATTTAAGACAGCGCTTGAAATATATAAAAGAAAGCAACAGGAGATGAAACAACAGGCCGAGGCTGATAAACGGCGACTGGAACTGGAAGATAACATTGAAACCGTTCTGAAAAGAATAGAGAATGCCTCAAGTGATGATGCGTTGCCACCCATCAAAGGAATAAAGAATATTTACGCTTTAATCGGGAAAGGCTTTATACCCGGTATTTGTGACAATCCGGACCTTTGGGTGGATGCGGAAGAATTTGCGAGTCTCTACTACGTCAATATCCAAACGGGTGAAGAAGTTTTGCTTATCGGCAGGGAAAAATTGCAGGCAGTCACTGAACAGGATAGAATAGAATACAAATTTCTCGTAGCGAAGAGCAATGACAAACCCAAGGAATTTAACGAGAAAAAGAACCGGTTCAACAAAACGAAGTCCGGAGAATCCAGAAACTGGGAAGAAGACTTTTTTAAGGGTCTGGATGTACTAACAAAATATCCTGAAGAACTGAAGAATAAAACCGTCGCTGATCTGGAAGTCATGGCAACTGCAATCGATGGAGCAATCGGAGAGCGAAGCAGGATTGAAGAGGGATTAATACCTTTTGACGCGCTGTATAAAAAAGAAACAAGAAAAATCCTTGTAGAAGTATCAGCGTCCTATAAACCTCTTGCCGAAATAAGGAAAACGCTCGATTACCTTGAACATACGGGCATGGTTCAGCCTCCCTATAAGGCAAGCCTGTATGAACTACTGAAAATGGGTAAGGCCGGCTTGATATTTTATGATCATTTAGTTAGACAAAATAAAGAAGGTCTGCTTGATTTCATTCATAACTTACCTCGACACCATACGATCGACATCAGAAAAATCCTGGAAGGTACAGAAATTAAAGAAATATCGGGAAGTCAGTCGTTTAAAGATCACATTTATGTCCATGGCGAAATTAGCTCTCCGGAGATTCACAAAAAAAGGATAAAAGTTGTAGTAGCTGCGATATTAAAGAACATCCCCGGAAAGATCAATGCGGAAAATATCACATTAGCCATGCAGCCATATATTGAAGAACTGGGATTGGATGAATTGGATAAAATAAAACAACGGATACTGGAATTAAAAGAAGTCGTGGCCCGACAACACCAGCAACCATAGGATGCTACGAAACCACCCTTCCCGCTCGTTCATACCCAGTATTCCGGATATCTCCTATGTTGTGATGCATTATTAACCAATAACGCGACGATCAAAAGGATGATAGCACCTAATCCAGCGGGAATAAAAGCATACCAATAGCCCAGATGGTGAATCTTCGGACCGCCAATAACGCCAATTAATGCAGTCGCGCCACCTGGTGGGTGAAGTGTTTTGGTGGCAAGCATCGCCACAATGGCAAATGAAACAGCAAAAGCAGAAGCAATCCAGATTGTATCCCCAAATAATTGATAACTCGCCACACCCACAAAGCCGGATATGATATGTCCACCGACCAGGTTCCTGGGTTGTGCCAGCGGGCTTTTAATCGCACCGTATATCAACACGGCCGAAGCACCAAAGGACCCGATAAGCATCGTCGCATCATGTCGCTCGAAATAATTGGATGAGAGTAATCCGCATATTCCGATTCCTATTACTGCGCCTAACCATGACCAGGCGATTTCCCCGATTCCAACGCCCGGGGGGCTTTTGGCTCCGCCTTTCATTTTATGAAAATATTCCATGAGATTCATATGATCACATAATCCGTATGGTGTATACCTGGCTTTTATGATAATTAACTACAGACAGGAACGTAACTATGATCACGATAACAATAACCCTATGTTTTCTCGCTGGCAAATCTCACGATATCAGCGCGGGAAACAATGCCCAGCAACCGTCCATGGTCATCGACTACAGGCAGTCGTTTGATCCTTTTAGTATCGAGGATATTCGCCACATCCGCAATTGAATCGTCTTCCTTACTGGTTATTGGTGGAAAGCTCATAACTTTTTCTACTTTATCAGTGCTCGTCGCTTGGGCGGGGACCTGCTCTTTGAGGAGATTGCGAATCACATCCTTGAATGTGTGTTCCCTCTTCATGCCCGCAAGAATGAGGATGTCCGCCTCGCTTAGTATGCCGACCACATGATTATTATCGTCAACAACTGGCATCCCGCTGATCCTGTTCTCTGAAAGGAGTCGTGCAGCATCCTGAAGAAGAGCGTCACGCTTGATGGTAATCACATTTTTTGACATGATTTCCCTGACTGCTACCCGTGTCGCGGCTCTTGCGCGGGCGTGATGCAACGCTATCTCATAAATCTTAACTAAATCTTCTTCCGTGACGTCAACATAGCTCCGCATTTCTTTAAGTGCTGCGCGTATATCTTCATGCGAGGGGGGACCACACACGTTCATTCATTTACCTCCCGCTAAACTGACTCTTGGTTGCGTATATAGTAACATTATAGAAATATTTATCTATGATGTCGATCATATGGAATGATCACAGCTTGCTTCTATCTTCAGCCCTGGTTACGATCCAGTAGACGAATCCAATGACGAGAATAGCGGCAATAAGATAATAGATGGACTCAGGCTTTTCATGTTTAAGCGTGGCGATCATGGTCTCCCTGATCATGGTCACCAAGGCCACACCCACAAACACACTGATGTGGAATTTGCCACCTTTGAGGTGTGATATCTCGGTGTTCATAAGCTCGATCATCAGCCATAGCAGCAGCATGGATCCAAGTGCTGATATGATGCCCCGCTCCACATCCCCTGAATAGAGGTGCATTACATCCTGTACAAAAAGCCAGACTACACCGATCGTTAAGCCGATGAGCGCAAGAACCAACAGCAGATTGGTGGTCTGGGCGAACCGTTCTGAAAAATTAATGAGAACACTTCTTACTTTATATACCGGCGAGTACGTCCGCAGTTTTTCCTCAATATATGACGAAGTAATTACGTCAAGGCTAATATCAAGAATTTTGCCGAGAGAAATGATCTTGTTGGTCGCTTCAATCTTATTTTCTTCAGTTTTCTGAATGAGGCCGATGCAGGCGTTTTTGACCAGGTTGATTGCTCTGTTCATGTAGTGGGTGTCAACGTTATGTCTTACATGAGCAGCACCTATTCTTACCAGTTTGTCAAAATAGCGGCTGTCGTGATTGCCACTGAAGAGATCAAGAAACCACTCGCGTTGCGACAGCAATACGTGTTTTTTTATAGATTCATCAGTAAAGACCTGAGCTGAGCCAGGAGTGCTCATGATCCAGTCGGCGAGAGTGTTCATAATATCGTCGGCATGCTCTTCCATCATTGGCCGCAGATGTTCAAGCCGCAGTTCATCTTCTTGCGTAAATCGGTAATCATGTTTAATTTCCTTACAGGATTTCACAAACCCTCCTCTATAATAGGTAGACAAAATTAATCACGAACAACCTGGCTCGCCTAACTCCATAATGCTGATTCACAACGTTTATTAACAAGGAAGGGAACGATTAGTTCCCGTAAGATGGTTGAAGCGATGAGGACATGACATGTTGAGTGCTGATTGTTAAAGCTGCGATGGTATTATGGATGCAGAAGAATCATACTTTTTGTCGCGCCAAGTCGTCAAAGTTGGATTTTTTCAGCACTTCAACTACTTTTGCCTGCGCATTTTCCCATACGGAATTAATAGGGCAGTGTTTGGAAAATACGCATTTTCGTTTATCACTAAGACAAATGTTCATTTGCAGTTTACCCTCAATGGCTTCCATAACATCTAAAACGGAGATGTCACGCGCATGTTTGGCAAGGGAAAAACCGCCTTTTACGCCGCGATATGATCGCACAATCTTAGCTTTTACCAACTTCTGCAGAATTTTTGCCAAAAAACTTCGAGGAATTTTATATTCTTCAGATATTTCGTTCACAAAACTTATTTTTTTATAGGGTTGGCGCGCGAGGTACAATACACTTCTTATTCCATAATCGCCTTCTCTTGTTATCTGCATGTGTTTACTATAGCAGACCTTATAGTCTTGTCAAGATGTAAAAAGTCTGTTATGAGATATGACCGCATTCTCCATATTTTGTGATATAATCGACTCGATATTTATTGAACACAACTATATGGCCAGAGATTGATACGACCACTACATAAGGCAAAGATTGTCAGATTATGAATGAGACCGGTCCTTGAACTGACTATGGGTAAAATACGAAATACGATTCCGGTAAAGCTTTTCATCGGCATGCTATCCTCAGAATATAGTCTATTCAATGAGTGTTGTGATGCTCTTTGCCATGTCTATGGTCCTCTTGATTTAGAGAGCGAGCTCTTGGTTTGGGAGAACACTGATTACTATAAGGATGAAATGGGCGCTAATTTACGCAGGAAGTTTATTTATTTTAAAACATTGATGGACCCTATTGCATTATCCGGGATAAAGGTATTTACCAACAGTATTGAGGACCGACTTTCATGCCAACGAGGCATTGATAAACAACGCAGAATTAATCTTGACCCGGGCTATATAACCGAAGCGAAGGTCGTACTTGCATCGACCAAAGATTATGCGCACAGAATTTATATCGGGCAGAACATTTATGCCGAAGTGACTCTCCAGTATCGCCTCAAGGGAAAATCGTTCATTGCCGTTGAACACACGTATCCTGATTTCAGAACTCAAGATGCATGCAATCTGTTCAACAAAGCAAGGAATCTGTTACGGGAGGGGTTGATGGTCGCAAAAGAGGGTGGTCCTGAGGCATGAGGTATATTAACGATTCCCGAAAGATCGATGTTCTACTTCATTGTTTGCGGGTTGAATTATTTTTGACACGAACTTTACTGAGTTGTCGAGGGTTTCGGGCAAAATAAATTCGTAAACGGTTAAATGAATTCGATCAAACGGCTTGATATCTTTTATGGACAACCTGAACTTAAAGTCCGACCAACGTTCAAATTCTTTTAAAGAATTCCTGATCTGATCATGCACCATCATTTCGATGACCTCGAATGATACTTTACCTGATTTAAGAAACATGCTCCCTAAAGGAACACGCTCATCGGTTTTCTGGCGCTTGAGCGTTTCGATCAGTTCAAGTTCGGAAATTACTCCATCCTCAACAAGAAGGTCTCCGATTGCACGCGAATAGGGTGAAGATGCATGTAATATTTTACCTTTGTAAAAATGAATGAGCCCGATATTATTACCCGACTCGAGCTCTAATTCTCCCGAACGCTCATGCAGTCCTATGATGAACAGAATGTCCTGCAGAGTGAAACCATTGGCATCGCAATTCATAATGCTCATTTAAACATAAAAAGGGTATGCTGTCAAATGGGATTTTCTCAAAATGCCTGCAGGTTATCTAAGTGCATATCGCTTAGGTTGTAATGCAAAAGTGGCTTGATATCTGGATGGTCAGACTTTTTTAACGAATATCTCTTTTGTAATGTCCTTGTCTACTGCAATCATGGTTTCTCCAAGTTGGATGACATACGACGGCTTTTTCTGATGCAATTTGACGACACTTCCTGGAACAACCCCCATAGCAGAAAGCCTGTCCAGGCGTGAGTGAGATCCGGGAGTGATGAATACGATTTTTGCCTGCTCACCCGGTGCAAGATCAGCGAGAGGTGCGACGAGAGGCTTCATTTCCTGACGGAACATGGCACAACATTCACCCCGCGGTATTGGCTTTCCATCCGGCGAGTTTGGCGGATGACCGAGAAGCGTACAAACGCTGTCAGTGACCTCAGGCGACAGGATGTGCTCGAATTTACACGCCTCAGCTTCTGCGCCATCAAGAGCAAAGAGATCGTAAAACATTCTCAGGGACAGACGATGTCGGCGAACTAATTCCCGAGCCCTTTTCTCACCTTTTGCGAGAAGTTCCACAGTCTCACCCTTGATTTCAATCCATCCATGTGTTGCCAGTTCGCTCAGGATATTTCGACATTCCTGTATTGTGCAATTTTGTATGATTTGTTCAAGAGACAGTTTCCCGTCCTCTCGCAGTGTCCATATTATCTCAAAGAGCTCGTCCTCTTTTTCAATCTCCGGCAATACACAAAGTGCAGGATGTCCCGCTTTTCCCTCGACGGAATCTATGCGCCTCAGTTCTGACATAAAACGTCCTCCTGTTTCCGGCAACTAGGTGAGCAGCAGCAAGCTGCGTATTTTATAATGACACTTTTAGCGAACGCAGTATCCAATTCATCACACCTCCAACGCCAAAGGCGAAGGGAAATATGAATGCAACCATGTACAGTGCTGTTCTCATCCCCCGCTCCTTCATCATCATGAAAAAATTGGCAATGCACGGAACGAACAACGTCATCACCGTGAGGCTCACTACGATTTGTATCGGGTCAAGCAGGCCTTCTTTGGCCAGCATGAATAGACCTGCAGCTCCGTAGTCACGTCTGAGAAATCCGATCACAAAAGCTTCCGCAGCCCTGCTGGGAAGGCCGAGAAAATTAACAACAATGGGATCAGTTAATCGTTGGATATAGGCAAGAGCTCCTATTTTGTGACTGATGAAAAGGATAAATGTTCCGAGAATAAAAAGAGGAACAGCTTCTTTTAGGTACCATTGTACGCGTGCGATGGTTTTCACCAATATATTCGAGAGCTGCGGTACGCGAATAGGCGGCAACTCAAGAACAAAATCTGATGGTTCCCCAGGAATGATCTTTGCTGCAAGATATCCTACGAGCAGCATGACTGACAAAAGAGTTCCGATCCAGATGCACGTCGCAAAAAAAGAAAGTCCGGCAACCAATCCAAGGATGACGCCAAGTTGGGCCGAACAGGGTACGCCTAACGCAAGAAGAAGCGTCACCAGGATTCGTTCCTTTTCTGTTTCCAGGATTCTCGTCGTGAGGGTCGCCATGGTATCACATCCCAAACCCAGGATCATGGGAAGGACCGCTTTGCCATTTAACCCCATAATCTTAAAGATCTTATTTACCATAACAGCGAGACGAGGTAGATATCCCGAATCCTCAAGAATGCCGAAAGCGATAAAGAAGAAGCCGACGATCGGCAAAACAATGGCAATCGCATAGGTAAGCGCCATGGTAATAAGTCCGTAATCGCCGATTAGCATCTCCTGGAGAAATGGCACGGGCAGGATTGCGTGAACGATCTTTGATGCCCAAGGATTCAGGTATTCGCCGAAAACAACTTTTTCAAGTACATTGACGGCAGTTCCTGCGCCCAGCACACCAACGAATTGATAGACGATGAACAGCACGGCCAGAAGAATGGGTAAGCCATAGATAGGGTGCATGGACAATGTTCCAAGTTGAAATGCAATCGCCGATCCCTTCCCCGCTTCATGCAAACTCATGACCTGTGACAGTATCTCGTCGGCCTTTTTAATCCTTCGCTGATTAATGAGATAACCGAGTGAGTTGTTGTATTTGGATTGCACTTCCTGGCGAATCTTTTCAATATCCGCGATCACATGGTCCTGGATGTTCGCGTGGAGCCAGCCTTTCAAGCTTTCATCACCTGCGAGGATCATGAGAGATAGCGCACGTCGTGATATATTGGCATCCGGCAGGAGCGAAGAGATGTCGCGTATCCCGCCCTCCATCATATCATCGTACCGAATCTCGATACTGGATGGCCGTGGTTGTTGGATGCTTTTGAGAAGCTTATCGATACCGCTCCTGCGAATGGCAACGGTTTTTACAACTTCAATCCCCAATATCTGAGAGAGCTTATCCTGGTTAATGAGTATGCCACGACTTTTGGCCTCATCATCCATATTCAAGTCAAGAATGAAGGGAACATTCATTTCTGCGAGTTGAATCGTGATCAAAAGTCCACGACGGAGATTTTTCGTGTCAGCTACTTGCACAACCACATCAGCTTGATCCGAGAGCAGCATGTCCCGTGTAACTTTCTCATCTTCCGACATCGGAACAAGACTGTTCACACCTGGCGTATCAATGACGAGAGTGCGCGTTTTATTGAGAACAGCATTACCATAGGTCACTTCTACCGTCGTCCCCGGATAGTTTGAAACAGTAACATATTTACCGGTCAGCAGCCCGAAAAGCGCGCTTTTACCGACATTCGGATTGCCAATAAGCAGAACTTTATGAATATTGGAGTCGTGGGAACGCTTCCCTTCTCTAGATCCATGATCGTGCATGCTTACGAAACCTCCAAAATCATTTTGCATGAACAAATGATACAGCCGCAAGTCTGAAAACTAACCTTGTCGGTATATGGTACCGCAGGGATCACGGGCACATCAGCTTTTGTTACAGGCACAACAGAGACCGTACATTTCCAGCTTATGACTTTGCACCTTGAATCCGTTCTTTTTTGCAACATTTATCTGAAGAGCTTCAATGCGTTCGTTCTCAAACTCTATAATAGCGCCGCATTTTGTGCAGATCATATGGTCATGATGGCCGTCACTGGATTTATATTCATATCGGGTAATTCCATCCTCAAATCGCCTCTCATCCGCAAGGCCGGCGTCGGATAATAATTTTAATGTTCGATACACGGTAGCGTAACCGATGCGAGGATGGGTCTTTTTTAAACGGTTGTATAGTTCCTCTGCACTCAGGTGTGTGCCGGCGGAGACAAATATCTTCAAGATATTGTCACGTTGGCTTGTGGATTTTAGCCCCTGACCCATCAGGTATTTTGATAAAAACTCAGATGCGTTTATTGGCATAAATTGATATTGATAACCATTATCAACTAGCTCGTTATACCATGAAGACATACCTGCGTCAATAGATATTAATTGCTTCAAAACTAAAAAAGGCTGTTCCGATGTCATCGGAACAGCCTTGCAGCGTAAGCTCATGATAAAATCATTTATAACGCCTGTTTATCCCGCTCCTGGTTCCAGGTTACCCATGCATCGGCATCGGACCGAGCGTCAAAATCCTGGGGTTTTGATGCTATACCCTGGGGAGAAACCGTGACTTGCTGCATGGCCTTCACAATAACCGTCCATTCTTCCATGGAGACCTCGTGAAATGCCGGCGCGACGGCATATGGCCCGGAAACCTCGGCGGGTTTAGAAACCTGTACGGCAGGTCTGCCGGTTGCAGCATCCTTCGGCGGGTTGGCCACATATACGGTACCGTCATACACCTTGACAAGGGCGCTCTTGTCTCCATCCACACTCACCCGGTACGTTGTGCCTCTGACACCGGCAACGGCATTGCCGGTTCGTACCTCAACTTTTGAATCCGGCGTTACGAGCTTCCGAACGTTCGCCCACAATTTCCCTATGGTAAGGTTGACTTTTACATTTTTGCCTTCCGTGGTATTGTCGTACATAATATCTTGCATAGCAAGTCTGGATCTTTCTGACAATCTCATGACCGTGCCATCCGGAAAGCGTATCTCTACTCTGGATTTGTCTCCAACCTTAACTGTCTGGTCTTTGCGGATACCATCACCCTTTCTGAGCGCGTGTGCGGGATCAGCGCCTTTTGCCAAGATTTCGGCTGTGCCGTCAACTATGGTTGCAATAGCTTCATGCGAAGGGATGTTCTCAGCTGCAAATAACGCTGTTGATAAAAGAACCATCACGGACATTATAACAGCGAAAGATGATAAACGATTCAACATGGCATTTTCCTTTCGGTGCCGAATAAATAGCGCCGATATCTTATCAACAGATCGGGATTATTTGCCGCTCAACTTAACGATATCTCCAGGCTTAAAACCGCTACCTGACGTTGAATTCGCAATGGAGAGATCAGCCTGATCGCCGATATCATTTTTAAGGACGAGAGCTTTCCCCACCAGATTTTCCGTGGTACCCAACTTCACTTTTGTTACGGGATCAATGATGTCCTTGCCGGGTCTGTAGACATCAAGTTTATCTCCAACATTCAAACCTGACTTCTGTCCGGCATTAATGTAGAGATTGTTCCCATCCACCTGGGCAATTCTGCCGTTCCATTTTCGCTTACCCAGGGACTTGGTCATGTTGACCATCGCCTTGGTAAGAGCATCTCTGAGAGCACCGTCCCTCAGATCCGAATCGTATCCAGCTTTAGAACCCATTCCGAGAGCGCCTCCAGTTGATTTCTCGTAGATACCAGCGCCTGAATCCGCCATCAACTGCACGCCAGTTGTGGTATCAACGATGCGATAATCAACGGTAACTCTGGCAATCTGTTTTTTGCTTTTATAAACGAGATAATCTGAACCCTCCTCAGCTTCTGAGTAGGCGGTAACTGCGCCTGTCAAAATTGCATTCAACCCGAGGATCTCGCCCATTTTGGCTGCAGTGTCGGGATTTATTGCTCCTGTTGCTCCCATGCGCTGCTGAGCAAGGATCGACTCCATGTCCTGCTGCGGGATTACGATAAAGCGCCCAGTTTTTTGAAGAATGGTCCCCAGGATGTCCGATGCGGCTTCGCCAATCCCGAGCACTTTGGAAGGGGTTTTATTCAGGAAATTGACCACGCCGACACGAAGCTTAGGGCCCTGGTATTCGGCGACATCCGAGCTGGTTTTGGCCAGTTCCTTAGATGTACCTGTAAGGGTTGTATCATCTTTCACTGCTCCGGAAGTTGTCGGAGAGCAACCACCCACGCTAAATGCAACTAATCCTGCTACCGTCAGAACAACCGATATTCTTCTTAACAGCTTCATTCTTTGTTCCTCCTTTAGGTATGTTCTAATAATCAGTTTATTTGTTCTTTTTGTCCGTCATCATCAATTCCATGAAGTCCTTTGCTTCAGTGTAATCAGCAGGAATCTCAAAGAGTGTAGCGCTTGGTGTTTTGAGTAAGATGTTCCGAACTTCTGTTGTGACCTTATAATCCTTGTTCTCCACCTCACTTTTTATGGTCATTCCATCAAGGTCGATAGCGTTCCAGATGAAACCTTCTTCCGATTTGCCATCCTTGTAGGTTATCCTGACTTTGAACTTTTCCGTTGGATATTTACCGATCATTTCATTTCCAACCTTGGTTTTTTCTACCTTTGGCCGGTCGTTATGCGCGTCTTCTTTTTCCTTATTCACCATAAATTTAAGTGAATTCGGGTACAGGGTAAACCCGGTTTTTTTATCTCCACGACTGATCATAGCCATCTTACTAAGTGGCGACTGGCGGGCATCATCTTTCATCATTTTTGACAAGTCCATGTCAATCCTGAACTTCGGCCCGGCGATGGCCAGCGGCATTTCAAAGCTTGCGGTCTCACCCTTCCCCTTGTTTATGCTGGTGGAATAAATGACTGCAGTAAAATCTCTCTTCCCTTCCCAGTCCATGTAACCGAAGGACGGCGGCTCCGGCATTTTCACCTCAGGTTGAAAGACCTTTGGCGCCGGAGGCGGGGGAACGGTTGACGCAACAGTGGTTCCCGGTCCCCAAGGGAGATTTTCAGTGACCCTTCTTGCAAGTTCTTTTGACTCGGAGTCAAGATGCTTCCCAAATGCTTTTGACAAAAGTTTCGTACCCAAACCAATGGCAAATGCCTTCCCTACATTATTCCCCTCGCTGGTTGAGCTTTCGATCGTCACCCAGGGTACTTCTTTATCCCGTGCATCAGCCACTTTTGCCGCTATAGATGCGATGCTGCCTGCTGCTCCCGACATCTTTTGTTCAGCTCGAACTCCGAGACCTCGCTCCCAGACGACCTGACCCGTCATAGCATTAACAAGTTTAAATTTTCCTCTGACTTTTTTAACATTATACAGACCTGTTGTGGTTTCATCAAAATCCATAAGCGTGCCGTACAATACTCCCTCAACCCCCAGCGTCTCCCCGAGCTTTTTGGCGGTTGTTAACTCAAGTTGCCCACCGAGAGTGATTCCCATCTGGTCTCTGAGTATCTGGTCTGTTTCCTTAATATCCTTGATGACATAGGACCGGTGCTCGAGAATTTCTATCATCTTGGCCCGCATTACATTTGGGCCGTCGATATCGGTGGTATCGTTTCTAAACGGTAGTACTGCTACTCGCTTAAGAGGATTATTGATATCTACCGGAGATGGGACTATACACATTGCGCATCCACTCAGTAAAAGGATGGTTGTAAGAAGGGCAGTTATGACGGTATATCTTGAGATCTTATTCATGTGATGCTCCTTTTTATCAAACAATGATAGTAAACTGATGTGCACAGCAGTTACCTGGTGAATATCTGTTGTAAATTCGTACCATAACCATGGACCAGTGTCAAGTTCCAATTTCCCGGGCTGTGCAGCGAGCAAACATACTCAATAAATTTATCATGATCCAATTAATATACAATGATAACTCGACAGAATTGAAGAAATTCGCCCTTACTGCTTAATTGACGCAGCGTTTGCGCATCAGCCTGTCCAACGACGACGTCTGTCCTGGCCGTGCCGGCAGCACGTAGTCCTCTGATAATCGCGGGATTGTCCGTAACTCTGAAGTTATTTGCCGCTGCATTGACATCCCTCGCATATCCGGCAACTCCTTGTTCCACAGCATTCGTTCTAGCAACAACCTGACCAACGTAGATTTCCTCGCCTTGCTGGTCAAAGATTTTCGGCAACAGAGCCGGTCGAAGTCCCAGCCCTCTTCCGTCAATGACCAGGCCAGTTGCAACACCGCCTTTGAACGCGACGGTAGACTCAGCATGAGGCATAGTTTGTTGCAGAGAAGGTTCGGTCCTTTTCTGAGGCTGAATAACTGATTGAGTCAAGGATTTGGTCGGTTCGGACTTAGAACGCACGATCTTTCCTTCTGGTGCGGACATGGAGGCAGACGGCTGGGCAGGCGTTGACAATAATTTCGCATCACCTGATTTTGAAGGCGCAGTCGCCGGTTTCGGTGAGCCCGGACTTGCGGCAGGTTTTCCGAAACTGGGCGGAACAACGGTATTCAAAAATTCACCTCTCATCGGCATAGCAACGATCACCTCTATTGCTCCATCCGACATGTAGTTCGTCTTGATGATTCGGGCTCCGTTCACGATGCCATCAACCCTCGTTCTAATCACATCGCTTTTGGTCATAAAATTCTCTACGACCGTTTCGGAGTCTACCCGGACTCCTTTAACCGCTTCGAGCAGGTTTCGATACGCTACTACCCGTGCGGCACGTTCAGCCATTGCGCGGGACTGTGCTGCATTTACTGCATGTGGAGGCGGTGCCCCGATACCTGTCGCATACACCTCCCCGGTTGTCCAATTGATATTCCCGGATCCGAGCGTTTCAAGAGCATCAGTCTGCACGGAATTCTGCGCTCTTACTGCTTCGCAAAAGACCAGACATGTCATAAGCAGCATTACTGTCGACCGATAGTTTTTCATACTGCCTCTCGAAGTACCCACCGACCCTGAAATTATTGTACGTAGTCTTAATCGGTTAATAGGGGGTTATAAAATCCAATGTGGTCGTCTTACCCGCGTCCACCTGAGCCTCGTGCGAGATCTGTTTATCACCGGAAAGATAAAATACTTTGTAATGTCCGGGGGCAAGCCCTTCTATTACATAGTTCCCTTCCTTGTCAAGAGAAACTCCAAAACTGCTGTTCCCATCTCGATAGAAGACGTCACCTTCAATGACCGGTTTGCCGCTAAAATTCACTACTTTTCCTATTATGACACCGCCGGGAAGAAGGGTAAAGTCCAGCTGGTATACGTGCCCCTGTTCCACCTGAATTTCTCTCGATGATTTTGCAAAGCCTGAGCCCTTCAGGTCGACACGGTACTTGCCAAAATTTTGCAGGGTAGATGCATAATGTCCATCGTTGAATGCACTCGGCACTCCCTTCCCTTCCTTCCAGAGAACGACCGTGCCTCTGGGGATAGGAGCACCCGTGGCGTCCTTAACACTCCCTGTTATGAGAGCAGCATGCTGTTGGTTATCCAGACGTCGGCCAAGGCGCTTTTCTTTTGGCAGGGGTAATTCATCAACCATGAAAGTCCGGTTTTCTTCTTGAAAAATAGTATAGAAGGTGGCCTTGTCAACATCGAGATAGCCGCCTTTATATGCACCTGACATCTCCATGCCGTCGAGTCGAAGAATAATATGGAAAGGATCTACAAAGTGGTGAGAATGTTCAGCATCGGAAAAAACCCATCCGGTGTCTGGATAGAAGATCTCGATATATGCGTGAAATCCGCCGTCATTCACTTTAACGCCCCAATAGTTCTTCGTAAACCCCCATTCGTATCCTGGGGGCAGATAACCATGCGCAATACGCGCTGGAATACCGGCTGCTCTGAGCATTGCCACGGCCAGATTAGAATATCCCACGCAGTATGCTTTCCTTAATTTCAGAGCGGACAAAGCATCAGACGGTGTCGTGAGACTTGCATCAAATGTCAGATTGTCGGCAATCCAGGAAAGGATTGAGTTTGCCGCTTCATGTGCATACTGGTTGCCTTGAGTCACTTGCCGTGCAAGATTGACAATGGATGCATCAGTGGACTGCCGGTCACGCTCTGCCATCAAATATAGCTTGATTGCCTCTGGAATGGCCGCCGCAGGGATGGGATAGGCAACACGCGTCTTCAGAGGTGACATCTTCGATGTTATTTTGACCCTTTTGCTGAACTCGTCAAGGGTGACAACGGTCTGAGAAAAAGACTCATTGGCATAATCGGGGATAAAAGCGACACCGCGAGGATTAACGATATCATAGGTTACTGTGTGCTCGCCTTCCAGCACGTTTAGTCCGGCATATGCTCCATGGAAAGGGAGCGTAAAGCAAAGAAATATGATCGCTGGAATTAGTATGCTCGGCATGGCACCAGAAAAGCCCGCCCCGTGATTCCGGGACGGGCTTGGGAAGAATGGATTAGAATTTCAGCTGGTTTTTGAATTCGCGTATTGACAACAGCGCGTCAGCGCCTGACACAGGATCTGCGGACCTGAATTCTCCAGTTGCCTTGTCAGCCTCAACAAATCCTCTCGACGTCACCGTCATGATGGCGCTGAACGCATAATGATCGTTACGCACATCTGGGAATGGTGATGTAGCACCGAGAAACTTCGTCGCAAGTTTCTCATCTCCTGTTACTTTGATAAGGATGTCCTCAAGCATGAGGGCGAATTCGGCTTTGGAAATGAGCTTATCGGGGTCGAACTTATGGTCTGGTCCGGCTTCGAGGCCTCGCACCTGAAGTTTAAGCACTGTATCGATGCTTGGCTTCAACCAATGACTGGAAATATCAGTAGCCGGTTCCATTTTAACATTTTTGTCAGGTGAAAAAGCCGTAGCAGCCTCGGTTGGGGCCTTAAACGAGGTGTCGTAGGTTTTGGTACCGCGTTTGGTAAACAGCTTTTCGAGGTTCATCTCCTGATCGAACAACGCGGCGACATCGGCACGGTCGATCTTGTCGATGAGTGCTATCTTTTTACCGATCTCCGTGCCTGGCGCTGCACGCTGGATTTTCTGGATCACTGCCCATTCGGCATTGGCTTCGGCGGTAAAGTCCTTATTCATGTCGAGGACCTTCCTGAACATTTCAGCCGCTTTGTCGAAATCAAGAGCCACTTTGTAGGCCAAGCCCATATAATAGTGAAGTGGCGCGCTGTTCGTGTCTTTAGCGGATTTAAATTCACCTTCAGCGGCCTTAACCAGGCTTTGCGCCTTTCCCGGTTCCTTGACCATCTGCAAATCATACAGGCGAATCATGCCGATACGGGATTCTATGCCCTTATCATATCCTTTTGCTTTTTCCATGTTTTCAAAAGCGACCTTAAAGTCTCCTTTTTTGCCAAAGGCCAAACCCTTGCCGATGTAGCCAAGTGGTGATTTCGGGTCGAGAGCAACAGCCCGGTCAAAAGACTTCATGGCGTCATCGATCTGATCCTTATCCAGATATTTCAAGCCGTTCTTGTAATGATACTCCGGTGTGTCCATGACTGATGTGGGAGGCGCGGGTTTTGCACATCCTGCGGCAACCAGGGCCACCGCTGTCATGATCAAAAAGAGGCGTTTCATGCGTATCAACATAACTTTCCTCCATAATGGTTTAATATATTGTCTTACACCGAAATGCGGTTTAACCTGTCATGCAAACCGTTCTTATGCTTAATCCACCAGGATGATCACTCGACATTTTTCGAGAAAGCTCATGTTCTGGCCAGCGCCGTGTAATATTGCGCCATCTGAATTGGAGATTACGAGATCCACCCGTCCCTCACCTGACACTTTGATGGCTTTGACCATCAAAGGCTTGTCAGTGACACGCGGATTCGCCTGCGCAGCTGCCGGGTCTTTAAGATAGCCGACCATTCCTTCCCGAACTGCCCAGTCACGGTTGATCCATGCGGAACCATACACTTCTTTCCCTTCCTCATTCACGATCTTCGGAGCCATCGCGGGCTTTACCCCCAGACCGCGGGCATCAACAATAAGTCCGGTATAGAGCACGCCGGCAGCTGCAGCTGGAGGAGCGCCGAAACCGGTGGGCTGCACTCCCGGGCTCTTCGGCATAAGAGTATCCGCGAGCGCACCCGTGAGTTTCATGCCCACGGTCACTTCTACGGAACCGTCAGACATGTATTTTTTGTCCATGACCGTTGCGCCCTGTATAACGCCGCTTACTTCAGTTTTAATAATATCGCTGGTGACCATGAAGTTCTCTACCGTGGTTGTAGAATCCACGCGAACTCCTTTGACCGCTTCAAGAAGATTCCGATAGGCAACCACCTGAGCCGCTCTCTCGGCCATGGCACGAGCTTGTGCAGCGTTAGCCGGCTGAGCAGGAGGTGCGCCTATGCCGACCGCAGTGATTACGCCTGTGGACCAGTCAATTTTTCCTGATTGTCCTACTGATGTTTCTACATCCTTAATTGTACCCGATAGCTGGGCCAACGAACTGCTTGTTGCAAGCGATAATAAAACCGAAACTGTTAGAGCAATACTTGCTATTTTCCTTAACGACATTTCACACCCTCCTTCTCAAAGGTAACATATTATTAAAACGGATTAATTATGCAGCAACAAAAACTTCTCTTCACCTCCTTTGAGATAAAAAGACAAATAAATATTGTCTGGTAATTATGCAGCATATCGTTTGCGCAGCTTGTAAGTCAAGGGAAAATTCACCTTAGGATGATGTTACTAAATGTGCCTGGGAACGGAGGTATCGGTAAGGGCATTAGCTTGAGAAACTATAGCGAACCCCTTGAGAATTGTCAAGATTTCAGTAAATGTCTTATGCGGATGGGCACAGGTTAATTGACCATTATATCTTACCGATTTTCGGTTCAGTATGATTGATCAGGCGTTTAATATTCTCTCGGTGGCGGTAGTAAATCATTCCGAACAGAAACAATGAAAACAGGCCGAGCGAACGCGAATCGCCACGAGTGGTAAAGATGAGGATCGGATAGAGTCCACAGGACACGAGTGCGGCGAGTGATGAGTAGCGCCATACAAACGCTGAAATCAGCCAGGCAGCCAGACAGAACAGCCCCAGCAATGGGGAGACGGCCAAAATAGTGCCAAAACTTGTTGCAACACCCTTACCGCCTTTGAATCCGAGATAAATGGGGAAATTATGACCGAGTATCGTTGCAGCTCCTGTGATCAGGGAGAGGTCCTCATTATGAAGGATTGCTTGAACGACAAGCACGGGCAGAAATCCTTTCAAGCAGTCAGACAGGAGGGTGATAATGGCGGCCCTTTTTCCGCCGGCACGAAGAACGTTTGTCGCACCGATATTTCCACTCCCAACAGTGCGCACATCAATACCGGAGAGCAATTTCCCGAAGATGAGGCCAAAAGGAATGGCGCCAATGAGATAGGATGTCAGGACAATTAAGATCTCAGTCATGGTGTTCATTTCATTAATGCAGTTTGTTCCAATAGGTCCTGAAATATCGTAAAGCTGAGTATACGGATAGAATCATGGCGATCCACAACGCATACCATCCGAGATCCCGCAGCCACTCGCGGTTCATATAATAATCGAGAAGAAGTGAGAGCACTGCGGTGATCTGAGCTCCTACTTTGTATTTTCCGATTGTTTCCGCAGGGATGATGATTCCTTCACTGGATGCTATGGCGCGAAGACCGGTTACGGCAAATTCCCTGCCGATGATCAAAATCGCAATCCAGGCGTGTACAACGTCGGAGCGTATCTCCACCAGAATCACCAGTGCCGACATGATCAATATTTTATCAGCAATGGGGTCGAGCAGTTTCCCTACCTTGGTGACCTGCCCCCATTTTCTTGCAAGATATCCATCGAGCCAGTCGGTGGCTGACGCGAGTGAAAATACAACCCCGGCCAACAATGCACGCATGGGGCTCGGCTCTAGCATGAGAATAATGAAAACAGGCACGGACAATATCCTGCTGAGAGACAACAGGTTCGGAATATTGAAAATGTTCAAGGTTGTCTCCTCCACCTGCGATGCATCCAGACCCATTGTGCGGGGTTATTTCTGATACAGCCTTCTATCTTCTTTGTAAACATCGCGGTGTTCGCGACGATATCCTTCTCGTCGTTCCCCGTACGGATCAATTCCAGGGGCCCTTCGATGGTTACCGTATGACGGTTGTCCGCACCCCGTTGAATTGCGCCGAACACCACGGGTGCGTTGAACTTGATGGCCATTGATGCAGCTGCGGTGGGCGTCCACGCCGGCCTGCCCATGAAGTCAACAAATACACTTTCGACATCCGTATCCTGATCGATCAGAATGCCGAGGATCCGGTTCTCTTTGAATACCCGGATCAGCTCGCGTGATGCCCCTGGCCGGCTTCGCAGAATGGTCCTTACCCCCATGCCAGCCCGGTATCCGACGATCATATTGTTGACTTCTTCCGGTTCAAGTGGCGCAGCTACAACACTGAGCGAATGAGCCGCAGCAACTGCAGCGCCCATCATCTCCCAATTGCCGATATGACCGGTGACAAAGACGACTCCTCGGCCCTGATCAATCGCGTTTTGAAGATTCTCATAACCGATAAAATCAACGGTTGCAGCAAGTCGTCGCTTGTCAATCAGCATGACCTCAAGTAATGCCTTGCCAAGATGAACAAAGGTACGGCGTGCGGTGCGATGTATCCAAGACGCGCTTTTGTCCGAATAAACCGATTCAAGGTGCGCGATCGTCCGGTTTCTTTCGCGGCCGAGGATACAATGCAGTACGAGCCCCAGGCGACCGCCGATCCATACGCCGAGATTATAGGGGACAATTTTTGAGAAAACGACGACGATTCTTATTGACCACACCAGCAAAAGGCGGCTGATTTTCTTTCTTGCTGTCCGCATCAATGTCATTCTGCGTCGCGCACCTTGCTCTGGCACCTCAGGATAAGATTGATGACCTCTCGTACGGCGCCCCTGCCCCCGGCGGTCTTTGTGATGAGGTCAACGTGCGGTTTCACGGAAGGATCGGCATCCGCCACCGCTACGGCCAGTCCCACCCGATCAAAGATACCCAGATCGACGACATCGTCACCCACGTAGGCGACTTCGTTGTTCTGCAGCTTGTATTTTGAGATAACTTTGTTATAGACGATAATTTTATCACGGGCACCCTGATGCACCTCTGTTATGCCGAGCTCCCGTGCTCGGATCATCACAACCTCGGATTTTCTTCCTGTGATGATGCCGACTACTATGCCAGCTTTTTGCGCAAGCTTAATGCCGTGACCGTCGCGCACATGAAAGGCTTTTATTTCGTTGCCCAGATTGTCAAGCAATATGCTTCCGTCGGTCATTACCCCATCGACATCGAGCAGAAGAAGTTTTATTTTCCGTGCCTTTAGTTGAATGCTCTGCTTGCTCTTTCTCATGTGTTGTTTGCCTTGCATTCTGTAGGTAAGATCGGCAGCATCATACAACGCCGGCTTTCAGCAGATCATGAAGATGAATCACACCTTCCGGTCGGGTATCGCGATCAGCGACAATGAGGCAGGTAATGGAATTGCTCTCCATAATGGCCACAGCTTCGGCAGCGAGGGAGTCCTTATTTGCCACTTTTGGTTTATGCGTCATGATTTCTCCGGCTTTTTTTGTCAGAAGATTTTCCCCGCTCTTCTCGGTTTTCTCCATCCAGCGTCGGAGATCCCCGTCGGAAATTACACCAACAAGTTTTCCTGACCGATCCAGAACTGCGGTGACCCCCATTTTTTTGGAGGAAATAACGTAGATCGCGTCTTTAATCAATGTTTCCTCGGACACAATGGGAACGGCATCGCCCGTATGCATGAGATCGCGGACGCGAAGCAGTAATTTTTTGCCGAGTGCTCCACCTGGGTGGAAACAGGCAAAGTCTTCTTCCTTGAATCCGCGTTGATCAAGCAGCACAACTGCCAGCGCATCACCCATAGCCAGCGTGGCAGTGGTGCTTGCTGTGGGTGCAAGTCCCAGGGGGCAGGCCTCCTCCAGCACGCCTACGTTGATGACCACGTCGCTGTTTTTAGCCAGCGTTGACTCGGGATTTCCCGTCAATGCGATGATATTGATACCCAGTCTTTTCAGTGAGGGAAGCATCCTCGATATTTCTTCAGTTTCACCGCTGTTGGACAGCGCAATAACCGTGTCTCCCCTGGTGACCATGCCGAGATCGCCATGAATCCCTTCAGCAGGGTGAAGAAAAAGGGCAGGTGTGCCCGTTGACGCGAGAGTGGCGGCGATCTTTTTGCCGATGAGTCCTGATTTGCCCATACCCGTTACTACGACGCGGCCTTCACAGTTCAGGATCATTCCCACCGCCTGCTCAAAACTCGCATCAATACGATCGATAAGGGCTTCGATCGCCTTTGATTCAATACTCAAAACTCTTTTTGCCTGTTCCTTCATCTTTTCACGATCCTATCTATCTCCTGGGCCTGTTTAAGGAGCGAGGGTAGTTCATCAAGGCTCAGCATGTTGGGTCCGTCGCACAACGCCTGGTCCGGGCAGGCATGAACTTCCATGAAGACCGCGTCCACCCCCACGGCCACCGCAGCTCTGGTAAGATGCGGTACGAATTTACGGTCGCCTGAGGAAGCGCTCCCTCCTGCTCCCGGGAGCTGAACAGCATGGGTTGCATCAAACATAACCGGGTAGCCGAAATCCCGCATGATCGGCAGGGCGCGCATATCGGCGATGAGGTTATTATATCCGAATGCCACCCCACGCTCGGTTATGATGATATTTTCATTTCCCGTGGATGCCGCTTTCTCGGCAGCATTTTTTATATCCCAGGGGGCAAGGAACTGACCTTTCTTGATATTTACCACTTTGCCGGTTTTTGCGACTTCTATAACAAAATCTGTTTGTCTGCAGAGAAAGGCGGGTATCTGGAGGATATCCAGAACTTCGGCTGCAGGACCGATCTCCTCGAATCGGTGTACATCCGAAAGAACCGGCACCTCAAGCTCCTTACCTACCCTGCCGAGTATGCGCAGGCCTTCAATAAGTCCCGGGCCGCGATAGGATTTCCCTGAACTGCGATTTGCCTTGTCAAATGAGGATTTAAAAACAAAGGGGATGCCGAGATCAGAGGTTATCTTTTTAAGCCTGTTCGCGGCTTCAAGCGTAGCAGTCTCGGATTCAATGACACACGGGCCTGCAATCAGGACAAAGGGTGTGTTCCCGCCAAACGTAATGTTTTTGGTGATGACCTTTCGCGTCACGATGGTGTCCCCTGCGCCTTGTGCTTGAGCGCGGCATTGATGAAAGCAGTAAAAAGCGGGTGGGGTCTGCGCGGCGTTGATTTAAACTCCGGATGAAACTGGCAGCCGAGGAACCAGGGGTGGTCCCGTAGTTCGACAATCTCAACCAGTTCTCCATCGGGCGACATCCCGCTTACGACGATGCCAGCTTCCTTGAGCGTCTGAAGGTATTTATTGTTGAATTCATAGCGGTGACGGTGACGCTCAGAAATTTCATCTTTTCCGTAAGCCTGATATGCGAGGGTGCTTGTCTCGATTTTGCAGGGATATGCTCCTAAACGCATGCTACCGCCTTTATCACTGCTGACATCGCGTTTTTGGACGGTCTTCTTGCGGTAATCATACCACTGTTCTATGAGATAAATGACCGGATGGGGTGTTTTTTGGTCGAATTCCGAGCTGTTTGCATTCTGGAGAAGAGCGAGGTTACGCGCTGCCTCGATCACCGCGCATTGCATGCCGAGGCAAATGCCGAAATACGGAACTTTTTGTTCCCGGGCATACCTGACTGTTGATATTTTACCTTCAACGCCGCGTATGCCGAACCCGCCGGGGACCAGGATGCCGTCCATGCCTTTGAGCATGGCCTCCGCACCCTTGTTCTCAATGTCTTCGGAATCCACCCAGCAAATATTCACTTTTGCATCGTTGGCAATGCCGCCGTGCGTTAGAGATTCGCCGAGGCTTTTATACGCTTCTTTAAGATCAATGTATTTTCCTACAAGGGCTATAGTGACATTTTTCGAAGGATGTTTTATGCGTTCGATGATTGTCTGCCAGGGTTTCAAGTCAGGTTCTGATACCTTGAGATCGAGCAACTCCACAATCCGGTCGTCGATCCCCTCCTCGCGCAGATGAAGCGGTACTTCATAGATCGTTTCCACATCTTGAGCGGTAATGACCGCATTCTCATCCACGTTGCAAAATAGGGCGATCTTCCTTTTCATGTCCTTGGGGATCGGCCGGTCGCTGCGGCAAACCAGGATGTTCGGCTGGATACCGATGGATAGAAGTTCCTTAACACTATGCTGCGTCGGCTTGGTCTTAAGCTCGTCTGCCGCTTTTATAAACGGCACGAGTGTGAGGTGAATATAAAGAACGTTTTGCCGTCCGAGACTGTATCTCAGCTGACGGATGGCCTCGAGAAAAGGAAGACTCTCGATATCTCCGATAGTCCCTCCGATCTCCACGATCACCACGTCCTCATCTTTTGCAAGGTCAGTGATAGCGCGTTTGATCTCATCGGTTATGTGGGGAACAACCTGCACGGTGCCACCAAGGTAATCGCCACGCCGTTCCTTGGTTATTACGTTATTATAAATTCTGCCCGAGGTGAAATTGTTCTTCTGACCGGTTGTGACATTGGTATAGCGTTCGTAGTGTCCGAGGTCAAGGTCTGTCTCGGCACCATCGTCAGTTACATAAACCTCGCCATGCTGGAACGGGCTCATAGTTCCCGGATCCACGTTGATATACGGATCGAGCTTTAAAAAGGTGACCTTCAGCCCTCTGCTTTCAAGAAGCGCGCCGATCGAGGATGCGGCTAAGCCCTTCCCGAGCGATGAAACCACTCCCCCGGTTACGAAAATATACTTAGTTTGCTTCTTTATTATTTCCATCTTAATCTCAACTTTCATTCAGACGATGAAGTATTTTACTCAAATCCCCGGGGATGTCAACACCAAAGGATTCGTGCTCGGTTATAACAACCTTGATCCGATACCCAGATTCGAGAGCACGAAGCTGCTCAAGTTTTTCTACATCTTCGAGCGACGTCTGGGGTAATCGGGCATACTTGAGAAGAAAATTCCTGCGGTACACGTAAAGACCGATGTGCTTAAACATGGGATTGTGCAGTGTAAGCTCGTTCAACGATCGTTTACCAGCCCACTGATCACGGTCCCAGGGAATGGGGGCGCGTGAAAAATATAGCGCAAAACCGTTCCTGTCCAGGACTACTTTGACGACATTGGGATCGAATGCTTCATCACGGTTCTCGATCATCTTGCAAAGAGTTCCCATGAGGATGGCAGGGTCGTTCGCAAGCGGCGCAATAGCCTGGTCGATCATGTCAGGATGGATCAAAGGCTCGTCACCTTGCACATTTACTACAATATCACAATCAAGACCTTTCGCAACCTCGGCGATCCGGTCTGTTCCTGTCGCATGATCCGGAGAGGTCATGACCGCTTCTCCACCGAAGCCGGCAACAGCTTGACGGATGCGCTCATCGTCAGTAGCGACAACGACGCGGGAAATCAGATGCGAACGCCTGGTGCGTTCGTAAACCCATTGGATCATGGGCTTGTCCTGAATCAGCGCCAGTGATTTTCCGGGGAATCGGGTTGATCCGTAGCGCGCCGGTATGACGGCAATGATGTAGGGATTTTGATTATTCATGGGATATACTACAGCTGCTGTTTGGCATTTTCCCCGACTTTTCCGCTACGGTAAAAAGAGGACACCAGGAGCGTACAAAATAAATGACGACCGGTTCAGTGTCATGATTTGCTTGCAAGTTCATTTTTAAAATACGTAATGGTCCTTTGCAGACCGTCGTCCACAGTAACTGCCGGCTTCCAGCCGAGTTTCTGCCAGGCAAGGGATATGTCCGGCTTGCGTTGTGTCGGATCGTCCGATGGCAGCGGTTTATATATTATTTTTGACGATGATCCGGTCATGGCAATGATCTTATCGGCGAAGCTCAGGATGGAATATTCTTCGGGATTTCCCAGATTCACCGGACCGGTAAATCCCTCGCAGTCCATCATCCGCAGCAAGCCTTCGACAAGGTCATCAACATAGCAGAACGAGCGCGTCTGTGATCCTTTTCCGTATACCGTGATATCGGTCCCCTTTAATGCCTGAACGATAAAGTTGCTTACCACCCTGCCATCATCAGGAAGCATGTTGGGTCCATAGGTGTTAAATATCCGCACGATCCGAATGTCCACTTTGTTCTGACGATGATAATCCATCATCAGGGTTTCTGATGCTCTTTTCCCTTCATCGTAGCAACTCCTGATGCCGATGGGATTGACATTACCCCAGTAGTCCTCTCTCTGGGGGTGCATGGCGGGATCGCCGTACACTTCGGAGGTGGAAGCGAGCAGAATCCGCGCCTTGACCCGTTTGGCAAGTCCGAGCATATTGAGCGTTCCAAGAATATTGGTTTTAATGGTCTTTACCGGGTTGTACTGATAGTGGATCGGTGACGCCGGGCAAGCCAGATGAAATATCCGGTCCGCTTCAAGGAGGATCGGTTCCACTACGTCATGGCGGATGAGTTCGAATCTCGGTTCACGGACAAAATCAGCAATGTTCTTTTTGCTGCCGGTGAAAAAATTATCGAGACAAAGCACTTCATGGCCTGCTGCGAGCAACCGTCCGCACAAATGCGAACCGAGAAATCCGGCGCCTCCCGTTACGACGATCTTCATGACATTCACCCCGTTGTTTGTGGTTACGATGCATGGCAATACTTCAGAGAACTACGTTCTTCCCATTCCGTAATACGTATACCCCAGTTTTCTAAGCTCTTCCTGATTATACAGATTCCTGCCGTCAAAAATGACCGGTTTATGCATGAGCCGTTTCATTTTACGAAAATCTGGGGTGCGAAATTCGTTCCATTCCGTCACGACAACGAGCGCATCAGCACCGTGCAGCGCCTCATAGCAATCCGTGGTGAACACTACCCGGTTCCTGAATATTTTTCGTGCTTCTCCGATCGCGACGGGGTCATGGGCCTGGACGATCGCGCCAGCGCGAAGAAGCCTGTTGATGATGACCACGGACGGCGCCTCCCGCATATCGTCGGTGCGAGGTTTGAACGATAATCCCCAGACCGCAATGGTCTTTTTTCCGAGGGGCTTTCCGGGAGGTGCTGCTTTTTTCGATGCGCCGTGAAAATGTCCGAGGATCAGATCGGGCAGGACGTTCTTCTGTCGTTCGTTGACCGCCTCGACTGCCTTGAGGACCTTTGCATCCACATGGTGTTCCTTGGCTGTTTGCACAAGAGCTTTTACGTCCTTGGGAAAACATGATCCGCCGTATCCCACACCGGGGAAAAGAAATTCAAATCCGATGCGGCGGTCGTGTCCCATGCCTTTTCGCACGCTATCGATGTCTGCCCCGAGGCTGGCGCAGATGTTCGCCATCTCATTGATAAACGATATTTTGGTTGCTAGCATGGCGTTGGAGGCATATTTGGTCATTTCCGCGCTTTTAATGTCCATGATGAGGATTGGCTTGCCGGTGCGCACGAAGGGTGCATAGAGGTCTTTCATCAGCTCGGCTGCCCGGGGGCTGTCCGCGCCGATCACCACCCGATCGGGTTTCATGAAATCGTCGATGGCAGCGCCCTCTTTCAAGAACTCGGGATTAGAAACCACGTCAAATGCAAGGCGAGTCTTTGACGCCACGGCAGCTCTGACCTTTTCCCCGGTCCCCACTGGCACGGTGCTCTTGTTCACGACAACCTTATATCCGTTCATATGTTTGCCGATTTCCCGGCCGGCGGCGAGTACATGTTTGAGGTCGGCCGAGCCGTCTTCACCAGGCGGTGTTCCCACGGCGATGAATATGATGTCGGAGCTCTTCACCGCAAGCGCCATGTCCGTGGTGAACAACAGTCGTTTCTGGGCAACGTTCATTTTGATCAGTTCTTCCAATCCCGGTTCGTAGATAGGTACGGTTCCGGATTTGAGAAGGTCGATTTTGTTCCCATCGATATCCATGCAGATAACATGGTTGCCGCTTTCAGCCAGACACGTGCCGGTCACGAGGCCCACGTAGCCAGTGCCGATTACTGATATTTTCATGCTGTTCCCCCGGTCAAATCGCTCTCGTTGTATAGTTCTTTTCCACCCATCGAGCATACTCACCGCTCCGGATGCCGGCTATCCAACCGCTGTTCTCGAGATACCAGGAAATTGTTTGTCGCAGCCCGTCTTCAAAACGATGCCGTTGCATCCAGCCAAGTTCCTTTTTGATCTTTTCGCAATTAATGGCATAGCGCCGGTCGTGGCCGGGACGATCGGTGACAAAATGCATCAGGTCTTGATACGACTGAATATCCGGCACACGGGTCCGGACCGCGTCGTTTCTTTTTACCGGGCGAAGTTCTTCAAGAACAGTGCAAATACTGGTTACTACGTCAATATTTCGCAGCTCGCATTCCCCGCCGATATTATACGTTTCTCCGGTTTTCCCTCTGCTCAGGATCATCCAGACCGCTTCACAGTGATCTTCCACATACAGCCAATCACGGATGTTCTTCCCATCACCATACACAGGAAGTTTGTTTCCTTCCAGGGCATTCAGGATCATCAGGGGGATCAGTTTTTCAGGGAAGTGATAAGGACCGTAATTGTTTGAGCAGTTCGACAAAGTCACCGGTAGTCCATACGTATGAAAATAGGAACGAACGAGATGGTCCGAAGCGGCTTTGGATGCAGAATAGGGACTACGCGGATCATACGCTGTTGTCTCAAAAAAATATCCCGTTTCTCCGAGTGAACCATAGACTTCATCGGTGCTGATATGGTGAAACCGGATGTCCTTTTTCTCCGTCCAAAGGTGCCGCGCCGCTTCCAGCAGGCTGAAGGTGCCGTTGATGTTCGTGCGGATAAAATCTCCCGGGCCGTGTATGGACCGGTCAACATGGCTTTCAGCTGCAAAATGCACCACAACGGTGATGGAGTACTTGTTAAAACAGTCACGGACCCTGGCTTCGTCGCAAATATCGCCCTGCTCGAAAAAATATCTTTTCCCGCCGAATTTGTCGGCAATATCGGAGAGATTATGAGGATTGCCTGCATAGGTCAGTTTGTCGTAATTAATGACCGTACCGTTAAAATCCGTCTTCTCCAGAATATACCTGATGAAATTGGAGCCGATAAAACCAGCGCCACCGGTCACCAGTATGTTGGCGCCGAGGACATCAATGTCCGGTTCAGTCTTCAATTGATCTTCCTTCCCTGCAAGAACATCTGGACGCCTTCCTCCCATGAAGGAATGCCAACACCAAGCCGCTCAGCGAGAAGGGCATTACTCATGGCTGAGAATTTAGGGCGTTTCGCTGGAAGGTTGAATATGTCCATGGATACCGGCCTGATGAACTTGCTGATGCCGAGGTTTTTATGAATAAAGCGGGACCATTCGTACCGGGAGCAAAAGCCGCTGTTCGTCATATGGAAAAGGCCGCTTGCCCGTTGTTGCAATGCCAACATCGTCATGTCGACGACCGTGCCTGTGTACGTGGGGACAGAGAATTCATCGCAGGCGATTTTAAGATACTCCTGTTGGTTCGACCATTCTGACAGTTTGTAGATGAAATTCTGTTTTCCAGCGCCGAAAACCCAGCTGAGTCTCAGAATAAGACAATTATCGGTTTCTTCCCTTACCAATTTCTCACCAGCCAGTTTGCTTCTGCCGTATTCACTCAGAGGGTTGACAACGTCGTCCTCGCAATACAGTCCGTTTTCTTTTGACCCGTCAAAAACATAGTCTGAACCAAAATGCACGAGGAAGACGTTCTGTTTCTTTGCAGCGAGCGCCAGATTCCTTGGCCCTTCTGCATTCACCCTGAATGCTTTTCCTGGCTCCTGCTCCGCCTTGTCGACAAAATTATAAGCAGCGCAATTAATGATGATGTCGGGACGATAGGATTCGACGATGTCCGATACCTTCACCAGGTCTGTGATATCGAAATGCAATTCGTCAGGCGCAAGAAAATCCACGTCATTCTTTGCGAACCGTTTTATGAACTCCTGGGCCAGTTGGCCGTTTTTCCCGGTGATGAGATATTTCATATACTCTTGGAAAACGTGAAGTTGATGTCGGCATTTTTCAGATCCGGCAGTTTCCCATCCTTATCCGAGAGAACGGGATTTTTCAGAGGCCAGGTGATATTAACATCCGGGTCGTTCCAGATGATCCCCCGGTCATCGGATGGGGAATATTCGTTGGTGCATTTGTAGAGCACGTCTGCGTAATCGCTCACGACCTGAAAACCGTGGGCAAAGCCTGGGGGCACATAAATCATGTTTCTGTTTTCGTCATTAAGTACGATGCCCACCCATTTCCCGTAGAACGGCGAACCAATGCGAATGTCCACAGATGCGTCGTAGATAGCTCCATTTAGGCACATGACCAGTTTGCCTTGTGCGTTGGGGTCTTTTTGATAATGCAGCCCCCGGAGAACGCCTGCGGCGGATCGCGAATAGTTGTCCTGAACAAGATGTTCGCGGATCCCTGCGTTCGCAAAATCCGCATGTTTGTAGAGCTCAAGGAAAAAGCCCCTGCTGTCTCCGAAAAGCTTTGGCTGGATCAGAACAGGACCTGGCACCCCGAGCTTCTCGAATTTAAATGGCAACCGTCACCCCTTGTTCTGCAACCATGAGGAGGTAATCGCCATACGCATTTTTCCGGTGGCACGCAGCGGCTTTCAGCAGCAGCGTTTTGTCGATATATCCCAATTTATAAGCGATCTCTTCAATGCAGGCTATTTTGAGACCCTGCCTTTTTTCTATGGTTGCAATGAAATCGCCCGCATCGAGCAGGCTGTCATGGGTCCCGGTGTCGAGCCACGCGAATCCCCTGCCCGTCAATTCAACACGAAGCTTCTTTTGCTGAAGATATTCACGGTTCACATCGGTTATTTCAAGCTCGCCGCGATGCGAGGGGATAATGGATTTTGCGATCTTCACCACGGAATTATCATAAAAATACAGACCGGTTATGGCATAACGGGACTTCGGGACCTTGGGTTTTTCCTCAACAGACAGCACGGTTCCATCCTTGTCAAATTCCACGATGCCGTATCGTTCAGGATCGTTCACATAGTAACCGAATACCGTGGCACCACCCTGACTCCCGACATCCGAAACTGCTTTCTGTAGCATGGTCGTCAAGCCATGTCCGTAAAATATGTTGTCGCCAAGAATGAGACAGACCGGATCCTTGCCGATAAAATCGTCTCCGATAATGAAGGCTTCGGCAAGTCCGTTCGGATGCGGCTGTTCGCGATAGGAAAACCTGAGGCCCAGATCCGAACCATTTCCGAAGATATCCTGAAACCTCGGCAGATCAACGGGCGTTGATATGATGAGAATGTCCCGTATCCCGGCGAGCATGAGGACTGAGAGCGGATAATAGATCATAGGCTTATCGTAGATCGGGAGCAGTTGTTTGCAGACGCCGCGGGTAATGGGGTACAGTCGCGTACCACTGCCACCCGCCAGAATAATGCCTTTCATTGTTCACTCCGGTATGTATTCATCGATAAATTGACCTCTGCGCGACGATTTGCAAAAAGAAAAAGATAGTATAGTTGTCGGTGAAAAGCAAGAATAAATTTGCGAACAAATGCATCATTCGGCCAGAATCTTCTTCTTCAGATCTTCCGGCCTCACGGTGGCGGTGCCCACCACGCCGACCACGATACCGGCGGCATAGTTCGCTATTTTAGCGGAGTCCGCCATGCCGGCGCCGGCTGCCATGGCGAGGGTGAGTGTGCTTATCACCGTATCACCCGCGCCCGTGACATCGTACACTTCACGGGCCATGGTCGGAATATGGGTGACCTTCCCATTGTGCTCGAAAAGCGTCATGCCGTGTTCGCCCCGGGTTATGAGAACAGCCCGACATTTGAGCTTTTTCAAGAGGAGGTCCCCTGCCTTGAGCAGGCTTTCGTCATCTTCGATCTCGATCTTTGAACCGATCGCCGCCTCACGGGTATTTGGCGTAAGGATGCTCACACCGCTGTAAATACCAAAATGAGCGACCTTGGGATCCACAGATACAATGACGTTGTTCTTTTTGGCCAGCTTGACGATATCACGAACCAGCTCGCTGGTAACGACACCCTTGCAATAGTCCGATATAACAATGGCGTCAAGACCGTCCTTTACCTGCTGCTGTACGAACTTAAAAATTTGACGGTGCGTGTCCTTCTCAATCGCGCTTCGCGTCTCGCGGTCGAAGCGCACGACCTGCTGGCTGTGTGCGATAATGCGCGTCTTTATCGTTGTGGAACGGTTGTCCTCGACAATGAGACCGTCCGTATGAATGCCCTGGACACGGAGCATATGGACAAGTTGACGGCCTGCATCGTCGTGTCCGATCACCCCGCAGACGATTACACGTCCACCAAGGGCATGGATATTGTTCACCACATTCGTCGATCCGCCGAGCAGCAGGTTTTCTGTTGTTACGTTCACAACGGGTACCGGCGCTTCAGGAGATATTCGGGATACCTTGCCCCAGATATAATGGTCGAGCATAACGTCACCGACTACCAGGATATTGGCTTTCGTGAAACGGTCTATGAACCTGATGAGTCGCTTCGATTCTGTTGGTGATATCATGGTTGACCCTTTCCTGCGTGTATATTTGTCAGCGTGGCGACGATGGAGCCAATGGTAATGGTGCTCTTCATACGGACCGGTATCTTTCGAGCATCGTCGGTGAGCCAAATGAAAATCTCGCCTTTATTCTGGAAGACACCTTCGTATTTCGGATATGTCTTAACCTTGATAGTGTCGAACTCGCCCAGAGAAGTCCGTATCTTTTCCCTGCCCAGCGTTTGCACTTCAACCGACCAGTTCTTACCGCTTTCATGAACAGCGATGACAATAGGACGGTCCGAAGAAAAAACTTTCTGTGCTCTCAGATAATAAAGCGAAGAAAGGGCATCCTGAACCCGACCGGGAACGCTAAATATTTCCTCGCGGCCATTGACCGCTTCGCGAACTGTCTTGTTGGCGGGGTCGAAAACCATGGAACGCCGGCGTTTCTTCCTGCCGTGGCTTTCATTCAGGTCGTACGAGAGGCTTGAAAGGTCATGTGCGTCAAAAACGCTTTGTACAATGTCGAGGACAGGGAAAAAAGCGGTAATCAGGGGAGACGATTGCGTTGTAGAGACGACGCGATACGCAGCCCTGTTGTCCCGTGTCCTTTCATCACTGATTTCCATGACCGAAGTTCCAGCCTGAAATATATTGGACCAGCTTATATTATAGGTCAGTTTCTCCCCTGATTCAAAAACATGATTGGCGCTTTGTCCAGTTTTTTGCTCAGATTGTTGACGGGATTCAGCTGAAATCGTTTGAACGCTGAAAAGGATTGCGCAAAGAAATACTATCCATCGTTTCATAAGACATCCGTCCCGCTGAAGTCGGGCCCTTTTACGTACACTGTTCATGTATAATATTTAAAACCCGTTCATTTGTAAAGACTTTTTATTAACAATGGCCAATTAACCTTGCACTGCGCAATAAATTATACTATGATTACCGGGTTGCATATTGATCTGGTGCCGGCATGGAACATAAAAACGAAATACATTCTATTCTCATCATCAAACCGGGCGCTATCGGCGATTTGCTCCAGCTTACTCCCATCATTCGCGCTTTATCCGATAACTATCCCCGGGCGAAGATAACCCTCCTGGTCAGCTCTAGAGTAACAGCGACCCTTTTTCAGCACAACACACGGGTGGCAGAAGTCATATTCTATGACCATCGTGACGAACACCGGTCATTTTCATCGTTCATGCAGCTTTGGCGACACCTTCATGAAAATAAAATCGATCTTCTGCTTCAGTTCCAGAGGAGCAGTCTGAAGGCATGGCTTCTCGCGACCGCGGCGTTGCCCAGGAGGATCCTGGTATACCATAAGACAAGGGACAGGTTGGTTCACGTGGTAGATAACTACTTTGCGACCATCGCTCCCCTTGGCATCAGCGGCCAAAATCGCGAGCTTGAGCTCGCTGTTTCGGAAGATGAAAGGCAATTTGCAGATACGTTCTTCACGACCAACGGACTCAATAGCGAAGTCGTAATCGCGTTGAACCCCGGGGCAAGCCATCCGGTGAACCGGTGGGGCACAGATCAATATGCAGCTCTTGCCGACATCCTCGCCCAGAAATATGCGGTACGGAGCATAGTCGTCGGCAGCAAGGAGGACCAGGCGCTTGCTGATGAGATCGCGATTAAAACGTCCTCAATGCCAGTGATCGCAACCGGCGGCATGACGCTGCTCCAACTCGGGGCTGTTCTTAAGAAATGCACTATTCTCGTGAGCGGTGATACCGGCCCCCTGCATCTCGCCACAGCAGTAGGAACCCGGGTCATAGCGCTCTTTGGAGCGGCTGATCCGGCGCGCACAGGACCCCTGGGGACCGGTCATTGTGTGCTCCAGGCGGAGCACGTTTCGTGCGTTCCTTGCAGGAGCCGCACCTGTGCTAACACCTGTTACCTTGAATGCATGAAAAAGATATCCGTGCAGATGGTGGTGAATACGTTTCTGAAAATGGTCCAGAAGAAACCACACGACGCGCTATGATGTAGATCATGGACGTTTCGGCCGGATCGTGATAACTATAGTTCAAGAACATATTGCATTCACCCTGTGGAAAGGAGATTATCATGGTGACACCGAAAATTGACATGGATACCTGTATCGGATGCGGGCTCTGCACTGAACTCTGCCCCAAAGTTTACGAACTCCGGGATGACAAGGCATGGGTCATTGATCCAAAGGCCTGCGACAGCTGCGATTGTCAGCAGTCTGTTGACAGCTGCCCCGTATCTGCGATCACCCTGGAATAAGATGTGGTCCTTCCTCTGAGGGGCGGTCAATCGCCCCTCGTTCATTTTCCTGATGTCCCTTCTACCGCTTCACCCGCGACATTTTGCTTGACAAAATATCTTGATTCTATAATATTCACTACGATTACCGATTAAGTTAGCCGCTGTGGCGGAATTGGCAGACGCAAGAGACTTAAAATCTCTCGATGGGCAACTGTCGTACCGGTTCGATCCCGGTCAGCGGCACCACCTATGACAAAAGACCGGCGCAATCAGCCGGTCTTTTTATTTGCAGCGGTTCAACGGTTTTAAAGCTGGTTATGCTCCCCGGCAAAAAGCATCGATAGTGCTATTGCCGACAGGAAGTGCCGCGCGAAGAACGTGGATGTCTCCCCCTGCTGCACGTTGACAGTTTTTATAAGCGTACTTGATTATTATCTCCTATAATTATATAATCCATGACGATTAGCCATCGGGGATTCAACCTGTATAGTTACACGAGGCATTCCCAGAACAGGAAGTCTTCATGAGGCAGTATGATCGTCTTTCGTTGTTTTCCTAAACGAACATTTATCAAGGAGTAATGCGTAAGCATATGGCGTTCACCGGAGATTTAGAAAATCTACCAATCGTAGACATTATCCAATTGGTCCACACCACGCGGAAGTCGGGTATTTTTTTCGTTAAGGGGGCCAAGGGGGAAAGCAAAATCGTTTTCAGCAGCGGATATATTGTCGGTGCAAATCATATCAACGACAGCATCCGCATCGGAACCGTGCTGGTAAAGACGGGCACCTTGACAATAGATGATCTCAAACAGGCTTTGAGCATCATGAACGATGCCGGCAAAAGCAGCAAACCGCTTATTGTTACATTAATGGAAATGGGCAAGCTGAAGCGGCAAGACGCTCTCCGGGGGCTAAAAAAACTGGTTGAGATGACCATCGTTGAGCTGATGAGCTGGACCAAGGGCACCTTTACGTTTGATACGGAAACCAATGTCTTCTCTTCGGAAGGTGGGGCTTCGTTCGGTGACAATGAGCAGGACGTGGGTCTTGATGCCCAGATGGTCCTGATGGATGCGCTTCGTGTTTTTGATGAGCGTGAACGTGACCGCGCGAACGGTAAAGAGGTGCCTTCCTTTGAGGCGCTCTTTACCGATGTACTCCCCATGGAAAATGCCGGTAAGGCCAAGGGGCAGGGCTCGATGATTACCGCGGACGTTCTTGGGCTTGCGGATATAGATCAGCTTGAGAAAAAGATACCACGTCCGGCTTCCGATATGGAAGTATTCGATCCGGTGGCAATCCATAGGCAGAACATCAAGGAAATGCTTGCGGGTTTTTCTTTCGAAGAGCAGGAGGCATTTGTTTCTTTTCTCAAGCGGTCCATGGACCGTAAGGCCTCGCCTGAAGATGCGGCGCAGCAGGCGGGCAAGGCAGTTGTCCTGTTCAGCACTGATAAGCTGATCAGGCATTCGGTAATGACCCTTTGTAAAGAGGACGGCATCCCCGTATTCGCAACAGACGATGAAGCAGACCTCGAGCGTATCATATCTCAGTGTCTCGCTGCCGTAAGAATGCCCATGGTCGTTTTCGACAGCCCCACGAGGTCCGATGACGGGTTTCCCGAAGAGAAGATCATCGGCCTGCGTAATCGGGTCCGGGAACAGTTCTCAGCAGTCCCCCTCCTTCAACTGTCATCTTCCGAGCATGTTAATTTCATCCTTCAATCGTACCATGAAGGCGTCAGAGCAGTTCTTCCGAAACCGCACAAAGATATACGGAAGGAAACGTACGTCCCGGACATGATCAAGTTTCTCGGCACGTTCAAGTCGTACATCAAAGGGTATCAGTACCGGCTTGATACCACTGACCAGCACATCAAGGAATTAAAAGATAACATTAAATTGCTTCGCGAGATCACCAATCCCTCCGATGCGGCGATGGTTATACTCGCATCCGTTGCTGAGATGTTCGAACGAGCGGTCACGTTTTTCGTTCGCGCATCAGAATTGACCGGTGAACGCGCCGTTGGAGTGAGCTCCGAAAAAAGCATGGGGCCGACGCCTGCGGACAGACTGAAGATCCCGCTTTCACAACCTTCGGTTTTCCATGAGGTGGTGGAAAAAGGACAGGTGTATTACGGAGAAAGCAGCGATGCGGCCATAACGGGGCTCTTTAAAGACATAGGTAAACCCCTGAGTCCGGCTGTTGTCCTGCTGCCCTTGATATGCGATCGAAAGGTCGTGGCCATGGTATACGGGGATTTCGGCAAAAAAGAAGCATCCCCGGTGCAGCTCGATATCCTCGAGATCCTTGCTCAGCAGGTCGGCATGGTGCTGGAATACGCGCTTTTCCGCAGACGAATGACAAAAGAGTCGCAAAAATCATAAAGTTTTTGCTGTTACTGATGGTGTCCTAGGCTACGATAAAACGCGGAGGTACAAAGCGTCATGGACAATACAATACTGAATCAGATACTCAACATTGCATTTGAAAAAAAAGTTTCGGACATTCATTTCGAGGTAGACAACCCGCCGATGTTCCGGGCACGCGGCCATCTCCTCCGCTCCAAGCTCGGGAACCTGACCAAACAAGATACTGAGTTCGTTGCAAACTCGGTAATGGCTCAGCACAACAGGAAGCTGCCCGAAGACCTGAAGGAATTGGATACTTCCTATACCCTGTCGAATGTCGGCCGTTTTCGCGTGAGCATTTTTCGGCAGCGCGGCAATATCGGTGTGGTCATGCGTGTCATCCCCCACCAGATAGGCACGTTCGAGGAATTGAATCTTCCTCCGGTCCTCGGCAGGATCGCGCAGGTTCCCAATGGTCTGATCCTCGTCACCGGGCCGACCGGCAACGGCAAATCAACGACGCTCGCTTCAATGATGCGGTTTATCAATGATAATTTCGATTACAATATCATTACGATCGAGGACCCGATCGAGTTCCTGTTCACCTCGAGCAAAAGCTGTGTTATTCAAAGGGAAGTAGGCATCGATACGGAGAGTTTCAGTGTCGCCCTCCGGTCGGCTATGCGTATGAATCCGGATGTCATAATGGTCGGTGAATTGCGCGATCCGGAAACCATTGACGCCTGTGTAAAGGCAGCTGAGACCGGACATCTGGTCCTCTCCACGTTACACACCAATAATACCGCTTCGTCCGTCAACCGCATTGTCGGTTATTTCCCGCCTGAGTCGCAGGAAAATGCCCGGCACCGGCTGGCGGATAGTCTTATTGCTGTTATCTGTATCAGACTTATACGCGGAAAAAACGGAGAGTCTGTTCTGCCGGTCCTTGAAGTGATGTATGCAACATCCTCTATCAAAGCGTGCATCCGTGACAACAAACTCGATGAGATTGATCAATATATTGAAAAAGGTCGGGACGAATACGGCATGCAGACTATGGACCAGCATCTCATTCAGCTCTGCAGAGCTGAACTTATAACTCTTGATGAAGCAAAACGCATCTCTCATTCAAAAGATCTTGAGCGAAAGCTGATGTATAGCTGAAACGGAAAATGTAGCATCAAGTTAGAATTAACAGCCTGATAACTGCATTACGTGTTTCCTGAATATTTAAAGGGACCTGGTGAAGTGCGTCGCACGAGATCCATCGCCCTGCTCGGACTCCGACCTGTAATCCGATTTCCGCAACAAGACAATTCTTCTTTCCTACCTCCCTGATCGGAGTACGTGCCAAGGATTATCAAGAGATATAAAATTAGGAATAGAGGCGAAAATCATCCTTTTTAACTAGCGTCCTGATTAAACTTAAGCTATACTGGATTTAAATCAGGATAGATATGGTGTTAATTACGATTCGCCAAAGGAGGTAGTATATCATGCAAACCACAGCCGCCGCCTCATGGGAGTACAAGAACGAATTCTTTTCCATCATCATTCGCGAGTCAGAGCACCACCCCGGGAGCTACATTTTTTGCAGCGGTATCAGTATCCCAAAGTTTGACCCTATCTGCTGGGGGAAAGCCGGAATCTGTTCCAACCCGGCATTCAAAGGCCTTCAGCTGCTCCGGGCCGATGTGTCCTACTATGCGCTCCAACTGGGCATTGTGACGAAGAATGCCGACATTCCCTGTGAATCGAAAGGCGGATACGGTGACGGCTGGTATCAGGAAAATGCTCTTTTGATAGAGGATGCGTCTCCAGAGGCTGTTCAGGCGATCCTTGTATTCAGCGCACGGGATCTGGTCCAGACCGTGTTGACTGCCTGCTATCCGGATGTCAAGGTACCGGCCGGATCCCTTGATCCCAAAGCAATGCAGACTTTCCTGGAATCCCTGATCGTACCCAATTATAAGGAATTGGCGCCACCGCCCATCGCAAGAAGGCAGGCCGCATAAGAAGTTTATCCAACGTAGCAGAAATACAAAGGCCCGGATACTTTCCGGGCCTTTGTACGTAGGTTAAGAATGTGTCCATGCATTTCACGTATGCCGTGGCTTACCCTCGGCTGTTGATCTTCCACGCCGAGGCTATTTGGTAATCATCGTATAAGCACTCTCGAGCTTTAAATTCCCGTGAGTGGATGCTTCGTCTCTTGCCTTTGAGCGGTGAGCCCATTGCGGCGTGGAGCATTTCGTGATACACAATATAGGCGATGTAGTAGCGCGGTACGCTTCTTCTGTCAAGCAGGGGATTGATCCTGATGATATTCGATCGTTCGCTGTAGCTGCCGAGCGTCCTCTTTCTGACGGCACTCCGGGGGCATCGAGCTCCCCAGGTTATCTCGGCATGTATCGTGTTGTCAAAATACCTGGCGTTTATTTCCCCGTACAGTTCCCTGAGGTCATAGAAGGTTCCCGCGGTCCTGATCGCGATTTTGTTCGGCTGTTTCTCGCGGAAATGCTTCATGTGCTCGCGAATGAACATTCTGAAGCCGGGCATCTTGCTTTTGCGGTTCTTGAGATACGAGACGATCTCGTCCACTACGGTGCTGTCCGCGTTCAGGAAAATCCGATGCAGACGGAGATGAAGAACGTTGTTATGAACGCGTGCCGAGAGCATGGTCGTTGAATTATTCGTAAGGAGAAGCGAGACCCTCCTCTTGACGTGCTCTTCCACATACCGCCGAAGTGAATCCGATGAGTGGTTGAATACAAGCTTCAGCTGTTCTGTTGATTGGGTTATGGTCAAGGTCTTTGGTTGATTTGCTTCCCGAGTACAAGGTATCAGGAAATAAATTGTGTTGTGCGGTTAATGCAAAAACGGCAATGTGAAGATTAACAGATACCCGTTGAGCATCAGGAGCGTGCCGAATGATGCTGAAACGATCGCGAAATAGAATATCTGACGGGAGACTGCCAGGATCGAGATCGATGCCATGACAATGGATATTTGCAGCAGGACTTCGGCGTAGTCGAAATACGGGTCTTTGCTGAGGTTCTTGTCCCGCTCCGCCTCAAGACGCTTGGCATCTTTCTCTATATTCTTCTTTTCCTCGCCGTAACGAGCTTCTTCCGCCCGCATGTCCTTGAGCACAGCATCATACCTGCTTTTTGCCGCAGGTTTCATTTCCGCGCCCCGCTCAAGAAGGTCCAATTCTATCCGCAAGCCGGTCGTTTTATAAAGGTGCTCGCGCATGGCTTTTGACTGGTAAAAAGCCCATTGGTCGGATGCCTGCTGCTGCGCAAGCATCATTTCCTTGGTTGCATTGTTGCCACCCAGCGAAGTAACGGCGAGAAGCACCGCGAATATTGCCGTAGTCAATGCAACGCGCCTGGTAAACGTCTTTGCTCTGATCTCTTCAAGTTCTTCAAGATTGGGAAGTTCTATGTCAGCCACGGATTAATCCACCTTAAACGCATATTGCCGTTGAATAATGATGATCTTGCGGGGAACTATAGCATATTACAACCACGATAAACAATGCATTTTACATCACACCTTCACCTGGATCAAGGGGACACCCAGTCGTTGACGTTTGTTCTCGCCCTTGAAAAGGTCCCCTTTCCGCTTCGGAACATCGCCCCGCTCCCCTTCATGCTGGGACTGGAGTTTTGCCAACAGGCTTGCGCCGTGCTGGAGCGTGTGCTTACCGAATTTTCCAGAAAGCTCGTCCACCACAGCGTAAATTCGGGAGAGTTTGTCTATCTTTGCAATGTCTTCAAAAAGTGAGAACTGCATGCCCATCTCGGGCACGAGTCCGGAAAGGACCACGCCGGTCTGGCGATACCATATGCGGGGACGGTAAATCTGCTGGAACCCTTCCCGCATCGGCTCAAAAAGTTCAACAGGATATGCCGTCGGCCTGGTGAGCTTGATCTCCACACCCTGGCTCTGAAAATCCTGCTGCCGGAGAAAGATGACGAGCCGTGTGGCGGAAAGCCTATACCTTCGGGCCTTGATGCATGCGTTCTCAAGGTTTTTTGACATCTGTGCGAAGACAAAGCCCTCGTCCGAGGACTGCGGGGTGAATGTTTTCGCTTTGCTGATTGACTGGTAGGAGCTTTTTGTTTCCGTGACAACGGGATAGGCGCTATTGCCGTTCAATTCGTGCCAGATTTCCTGGTAGGGCTTTGAGAGGCGGCTGGTTACGAAGGACTCGTCCGCTTTCGCAAACTGGAGCGCGGTCTGGATGCCGAACTTATTGAGATATGCCGCGGTGTTCGGGCCGATTCCCCAGACCTTGCCAACCGGCAGATCGTTCAAGAAAAGATGGATCTCCTGTCCGGAGATTGCGGTGAATCCCCTGGGCTTCTTGTGTTTTGAACCGATCTTTGCAAGCACCTTGCTGAGGCTCAGTCCCACGGAGACGGAGATCCCAAGCTCCTGAATGACCGTTTCCTGGATCTTGCGAGCGATCGTTTCATACGGGCCATGGAAGGTCCGCCTGAGACCGGTGAGGTCCACAAAAGCCTCATCAATGGAATATTCCTCCACATCAGGAGAGAACCGCCTGAGGATCTCGAACATACGGACGGAAAAGAGGCTGTACGTCTCATAGTCCGAGGGAAGGAGCACCGCGTCGGGGCAGACCTTTTTCACTTCAAACAGCCGCATGCCGCGTACAATGCCGCGCGCCTTGGCTTCGTAGCTCATTGCTGCGACGATGCCGCGTTCTTTCCCGGTGATCACCGGCCTTCCCCGAAGCTCGGGATGGATCGCCTGTTCACACGACGCGAAGAAAGCGTCGGCGTCAATATGCATGATCGCGCGCGGCCAGGAAGAGAGTGAGATGAATTGATTGTCCATGGTTTGTCACTCAGAGCGTTCGAAGTTATAATGGAGTGGAATACCAGCTACGACTTTCCAGGGTACGTCGTTGCGCGAAAATAGTTTAGACGGGATCGCTGTTAGTATTCTTGCCTGCTTACTTATATTTCCTCACCACCGCCGTCACCACTCCGGCGATCTTGAGCTCGTTCTTCGGGGTGATGGGCTGATACTTCGGGTTCGCCGGGACGAGCGTGACAACGGCCCCGCGCTTGCGCAGGTACTTCATGGTCCATTCGTTGTCCACCTCGGCGATCACGATGTCACCGCTCTTTGCTGTCTGGCCGCGGTCGACGATCACCATATCACCGGGAAGAATGCCCGCGCCGGACATGGAATCGCCTGAAACCTTGAGCAGGAACGTTGCTTCCCGGTTCTGAATGAGGAGATCGTCAAGGGAGAGCGTGTCGCGAAGCTCTTCCTCGGCCGGGCTCGGGAACCCCGCCTCAACCGTGCCGAGCAGCCTGATGCCGTGGGACAGGGACTTCGGAATAAGCCTCCCTTTCGCGTCCCGAGCGAGCATCCCCTGCTGCTCAAGCTTGTCCACGAGTTTGGCAACCGCATTCTTTGATCGCAAACCCGCCATCAGCCCGATTTCCGAAAAGCTCGGCATGCGGCCCTTTTTCTTAAGAAACCGCGAGATGTTCATGACCCGCTGCTGATGTTTAGTTCTATCGCCTTTAATAGCCATGTCGACATTATAAGTGAACGTTCGTTCACCGTCAAGAGAATAGTTTTGCCTCTTGCTGGTGCGAGGGGGTATTCTTCTTCAGTCGTTGATTTTATTGAGATTGTCCGGCGAATTGTTTCTGGGCGAGTTTACTGCGGATGAGACCTCGTAGAGCTCCAATGCGTCCGGATCACACGGCTTGAGGATCGGCAGCAGAACCTCGGGGTCATGCACCCCTGGATCAAGCCAGAGGTCGTATTTATCCTGAGGAGTGATGACCGGCATGCGGTCATGGACCTGTCTCACGAGTTCATTCGCTTCCGTGGTGATGATGGAGCAGGTACGGATCTTTTCTCCTTCAAGCGAGGTGCGGACATTATAGATGCCTGCAAAGCCGAAGGGTTGATGAGATTTTTGCCTGATGTACACCGGTTGACGTACCTTCCCCTGCTGCTTCCATTCATAGAACCCGTCGGCAATGACAAGACATCGGTGATTTCGCAAGGCTTGCCTGAATGACGGCTTCTCAGCAACGGTTTCCGCACGCGCATTGATCATCTTGTAGCCAATTGAAAGGTCGCTGCATCCCAACGGAACAAAGCCCCATCTGGCCGATACGATCTGGCGTTCTTTGTTCTGAATGACAATGGGGATTTCATTCGTGGGAGCGATATTATAGTTCGGCGTGATCACCAGGCGTATGTTGCCGCCGGTGATATGAAATATCGTGGCGATAATTTCCATGAGACTGTGAATTTCAAATCGACCGCACATACGCTTCACCTTGATGAGATTACCGGTTTTCTCTTTTAATCGCTTTTTTACATACAGAGAGAATAGGAAGATTCAAATAACTGCCGAGCTTCCGGACGTCATCGAAAGAGCAGTGGTCTGCGGTTTCAAGCAGATCCAAATTCCCGGGTTCCACTCCCGAGCTTCGTGCGACTTCCTCATACGAAAGCTTCCGCTCTCGTATTGCACTGATGATCATTACCGTGTTGGGGCAGATGGTACACTGCTCCTGATACTGATCAAGAAACTCCGGATCGCCGCACCTGGTTTTAAGGTAAGCCCTGAAGCTCCACATCGGCATACCTCCTTATGGCGTCACGGTCAATACGGAGCAAAAAAGCTTCGCGATAGCGCCTCGTCTCCCGGATATAGTGATCGGGAACTTTACTGGTATTCTTTATGAGCGCCCGGTAGACAACGATGTAAGTCTCAAAACAGAAGAAATACAGCAGCCGCATCTGGTCCCCGGACAATTTGACGCGCAACTCGTGGATGCCGTCCTCCAGCAGATCGGCATACGGACGCGGCAGCGTCGGTCCCATTTCCTCGAGCAGTTCGAGAAAATGCAGCACCTTTACCTGGTGCATGGGACTGCAGGAGTCAAGAAACTCTGAAACCGGGCAGGGTTTCAAGAAGGGATCGCAGAAAAGAATACTCCATTTTTTACTCATAATGTATTTTCTGGTAGTCCAGATGTCACTCAACATCAAGTCAGGCTCAACCGTGCCATGCGCAAACAGCGGATTCAGGATCGGTTTCCAGATCTTTTTGCAGGATGCGGTGGTTGATTTCAATGGCCGCTGTTGCTCCTTCGCCGGCCGCGATCACCACCTGGTCCTGGCCCGCGTTCAGAGGTCCGACGATATACAATCCGTCGAGGGAGGATTCAAACTCACGGGACACGATGTACTTGAAACGACGAGCATCGCGTTTCAATTTAAGCTCTTTCAGAAAATCGTCATTCAACGTGACACCGAACGACGCCATGATGGCCTCGCAGGGGACCACACGTGTGTCTGTCATTTCAAGCCCGGTAACTGATGATTCGCCCTGGATGTTCTTCGGCTCGCCCGAAAGTATGCCAATGCCTTCTTCGGACAGCAGCTCCCGGCTGCTTTCCGGTACGGTAAAGCGCACAGGCAGAAAGGAGACGTCCGGTGTGAACAGTCGTTTCATGGCAATAGCAATATTAACCGACCCCATTTCATCCCCCATCACGATGAGCTTCCTGCCATTGGTCTTATACCCGTCGCAATCGATGCAGGTGTAGTAACCCTGACCCAGAAAACGGTTTAGATTTCCGAGTGGCGGTAGCTTGTCGTAGACACCTGAGGCCACGATCACAAAGCGTGATGGGTAGGCGGTATCACGGGTCCGGACCAGGAACATGTCGGTCTTTTCAATGGCAACTACCCGCTCCTGTTCTATTCTGACGCCAAAGTTCTTTGCCTGTTCCATGCCCCGCGTTATGATCTCGCTGCCCGAAATATGGGCATGTGTAAGCACATTCTCGATATGCGGCGCGTGCCATGTGCGGCCACCGCTGCGGTCGAGCAAGAGTACGTCCCGATTATACCTTCCGAGATAGATCGCTGCCTGCAAACCGCCTGGTCCAGCGCCGATGATAATGCAGTCGTAAACATGGTCCTTCATTGCTCGATTCCCCTTCTGTTAAATTATAGCACGACAACGACGGATCACGTTTGCGATCCCGATTGTTCCAACAAACACCGGCAGATTATATTGATATTTTGAGTTATACTGAAACTATTGCGGTTCATGGCGTTTTAATCCGTATAACAGGAATGTTTTCAGCTATGATGTCATGGGTCCCAGAAAGAAGACGCAGCTTGGAGCTTATAGATCTCCCCGAAGGCTACTCCCGACCTGAGTTTGCCGGTAACCTCGCGGACATACGCCTGGTAAACCGTTTTCTCGGTGCCTACCGTGTTGTGCTTACAAATATTTCAGCTCTTCTGCGCGGCATGACGTCGTCCGCAGAAAGTCCTGTCAGAATGCTGGATGTTGCGACCGGATCATCCGATATTCCCGTAGCGATAGTAAAATGGGCCCGGCAACAGGGAATTGCCGTTGCAATAACCGCTGTGGACAAAAATCACCTTGCCGTAAGCGTTGCTGCCGACATTGCACGGCCATACCCGGAGATAGTCGTCATGGAAGCTGACGGTTTCTCGCTCCCCTATAAAGATGCGAGCTTTGACATCGTATTGTGTTCACAGACCCTGCATCATTTCAACGAGGCTGATGCCGTCAAAATATTAAGAGAGATCAACCGGGTTGCGGCCTTCGGCTACTTCATCATGGACCGCAGAAGGAGCCGGTTTGCGTGGCTGCTTATCTCTGCTCTCACGAGGATATTTTCGCGAAACAGGCTTACCCGTCATGATGGCCCGATGTCCATGCTCAGATCATACACCGTGGCTGAACTTAGCGCGTTGTCAGACAAAGCAGGTCTGACAAACCGCGAAATCGTACGAAAACCGTTCTGGTTGATGGTTTTATCAGGAAAGAAGGTCTGATATGAGAAAAGATCCATATTCCCTGCTTGCCAGCCTTGGAATACCCCTGCTCTTTATTCTGATCGCCGCGAGCCACTCCCACGCGGCACAAGCCAACGATATCCTCGGCGAGTGGAACAACGAAGAGAGAGACGCCAGGATAGAAATACTTGCATGCAACGGGAAATACTGCGGCAGGATCGTCTGGGCAAAAGAGCCGAATTATCCAACCGGATCCACCGAAGGAGCGCCAGGCACACCGAGGCTTGACTATCACAATCCTGATGTGGCGAAAAAGTCCCGGCCCATTCTCGGCCTTCAGATCGTGAATGATTTTATCTTTGCCGGTGAAGATACCTGGAAGGGGGGAACCGTATATGATCCCAAGAGCGGTAATACGTATCGGGGCAAAATGACCCTCGTATCACCGAACGCCCTGGAACTGAGAGGTTTCATCGGAATTCCTCTGTTCGGCAGGACGACGACCTGGACCAGGTAGGCAGAATCGTGCAGTCGAACCCGTCCATGCTACCCTGCTTTTCTCAACTCCATTGGCCTGATACCTTCTCCCTGCGCAGCGACCAGCTCTTGAAAGCGCATGGCAAGTTCAGGCCCTTTGGCTCCTTCACCCTCGTGTTTAAAGTATACGAATGCCTGCTCCCAGTTTTGTGAAAGGATCCTGTCAGCCCATTGAGACAAATCGGTATCTGTATAATCGGAACGACGAAGCCGCAGATATCCCCAGGGTGCGGTGCTGATGATATTGCGGGAGGGATGCTCGTCAGAATCCGCAATACACAGGCTGCATCCTTTGCTGCGAAGCAAGTCCAGGATCCCGGCATCAAGCCATGATGCACTGCGGAACTCGAAGGCGCATAAGGTCCTGCCTCGGATCAGTCCGAGAAAATCTTCCAAAACGGAACGGTTCGCATGAAACGTCTCGGGGAATTGGAACAGGACCGGCCCGAGTTTGTTTTCCAGGACCGACAGTGACTTGAAGAGATACCCTGCTTCAGAGCTTACGTGCTGCAATCGCTTCATGTGCGTGATGACCTGCGGCGCCTTGAGCGCGAATATAAAATCCTGCGGAACCTGCTGCGCCCACGTCGTGAGCAAGGTCCCGTTGGGCATGTGGTAAAACGTGTTGTTAATTTCTACCGTTGAAAGATGATCGCTGTAAGCATGCAGCATTTCCTTGGGCGAAATCTTATCAGGATAGAACGTACCTTTCCATTCTTTGTATGAATATCCGCTGGTACCCGTATATATCTTCATGTATCCTCACCACCTATCTCATATTTTCCACTATCACAGAGGCTGCAGCCGCATTGAGTTCTCAGTATTCTCTGCGGGTAAGGTCGTCTTTGTTTCTCGCACTACTTCACGGGCGTTCTTGTCTTCGCGCATTCGCAGAAAAACAGGATGCCGCATAGATCCATCTTCTGTCCATTCAGAAAAGCTGACCTCGCAGACAAGTTCGGGTTGTACCCAGGTAACCGGTGTAGTTGTTTCCAGCATCACGCTGAACGGATTATCCTGTCGGACCAGGGGCTCAAGGCGGTCATAGATATTTTTTAATTCATGAGAAGTGAAACCGCTTCCTACCTGTCCGATCGGGACGAATATGGCTCCTTCGTATGCGCCCAGGACAAGAGCACCGAAATGTTTTCTGCTGCCGCCCGGGTCCGTAAAGCCGGCTATTACGCCATCCTGCGTCATCCTCGTTTTCAGCTTCAACCACTGCATACTCCTTTTACCAACGTCGTACCTGCTTTGGCTGTGTTTTGCCATGATACCTTCCAGCCCTTTTTCCCTGGCTACCCGGTAGAATAACTTACCTTCTCCCCGGACGTGATCGCTGAACCGAAATCTCGGGCTGGAGGGAAGTACCCTTCTGAGAAGTTCTTTTCTCTTTACCAAAGGCAGGTTTGTCAGATCGTGACCTTGGAAATAAAGAAGGTCAAATACATAATAGAGCAAATGGCCTTTCCCCGGCTCCTGATAATGCTGCAGCATCTGGAAATCAGGACGCCCCTGCTCGTCCACCACCACGATCTCGCCGTCCAGGACGGCATCAAACCTGAGTTTTCGCAGCGATTCCACAACAGGACCGTATTTACCGTTAAAGGAGATACCGTTCCGGGAATATAGTGAAACGTTTTGATCGCGAATTTCGGCAATCGCCCGATAGCCATCCCATTTCACTTCGAATATCCAATCCTGATGATCGAACGTTTCGCCAGCAGCGGTTGCAAGCATCGGCTGTATGTTGTGCTGCATCGGCCCGATTGGCGCATTCCTCAGGTCTTCTGTTTCCATGGCTTCCTGAAGATGGATCTGGTCTAATTTGGGGACCTTAAAGGATTTCTGATGGTTTGACTCGAGCACTTCCTCGAGGGTCTTATGGGAAAGCACGGAACGATTGTCTTTGAGGATGTCTCCCCCAACAGGCGCACGGTCTTTTTTTTTGATGAGCAGCCACGACCTGGCATCTTTTTTTGTTTTTACCAGCGCGAATTCTCCGTGCAGCTTTTCGCCCTCAAGAACAAACTTCAGATCGCCCTTTTGAAGCCCTTCCTGAAGAAGTTTTCTGCTGATGGCATCGTTACGCGTGGACGGATGATGGTAGATGCCGCGGTCCCAGATGATAACGCTTCCCGCACCATAATTGCTCTCCGGAATAATGCCTTCAAAATCCTTGTATTCAAACGGATGGTCCTCAACCATAACGGCCAGCCTTTTCAGCGAAGGGTCCAGCGTGGGGCCTTTAGGAACAGCCCAGCTTTTAAGCACGCCATCCAGTTCGAGCCGCAGATCATAATGCATGGCACGCGCCGCATGCTTATGTACGACGAATTGGAGCCCCTGTTCCTCAGGCCGGATGCCCGGTTCCGGTTCAGGCGTTCTCTCGAATTTACGCTTTGTGGTGTATTCTGTTAAGGCCATTCCTCCGCCTCCCTGGCCCACAATCATACATGCGGCAGCTTCTGCTTTTTTTTCAGCACTTCTTGGAAAAGATCTCCTTTGCTTTCAGTCCTTCGAACAGCTTCGTTCGGCGTGATCTGCAAACTTTCCACATCGCCCTTGTCAAGCTGGTCCACCAGTTCTTGCCATGCAATCGGAAATGAAACAAAGGGTTCTTCCCGGGCGCGCAACGAATAAACGCTTATCATGGTCTTTGAATGGTCATTCTGCGACCAGTTGATAAATATTTTGCCGATCCGGTATTGCTTCGCCATTTTCTCTGTCACCAGTTCGGGATAATGCTTTTGAACGATCCCTGCAACAGCTTTTGCAAAGGTCTTGGTATCATCAAAGGTCGCATCTGGATAATTTAACGGGACCAGGACATGAAACCCTTTTTTACCCGAGGTCTTAATAAAGCTTGCCAGTCCCATGTTGTGAAGAAGGTCGCGAATGATAAGCGCTACCCGACCGGCCTCTGCAAGTCCGGTCCCTTCGCCGGGATCCAGATCAAAGACCATGGAAGAAGGTGTGCCAGGCGTATAGGCCCTTGCCAGCGGTACGTGGATCTCCAGAGATGCGAGGTTTTCGGCCCAGAGCAGGGTCTCCAGATCGTTCACCAGGCAATACCTGATCGGCTCTGCGTCGCCATGAGTGATCTCAGCTGTTTTTACCCAGGCAGGACGATGAACAGGGCAGCGTTTTTCGAAAAAGTAGCTTTTGCCCACCCCTTCAGGATATCGGGTGAACGTTGCGGCCCGGTCGGCCAGATGGGGCAGCATGAACGGCGCAACCACGCGGTAGTACTCGATTATATCGGCCTTGGTAAAACCGTACCCGGGATACAGGTCCTTTTCAAGGTTGGAAAATGAGAGACGTTTACCTGCAATATCTACAAATGTCCGGTTCATCGATGCTCCTTCATGCTGCGCATGCTCTCCTCAAGTGCTGCGACCAGGTCGGCCGGGCCTTCCTCCGCTTCATCTACTGGAGCAGGCGACTCGACCGGTGTCTGGTTCTGTGCCTTTTGCGTAACGAGGTCCATGATTCTCTTCCTGCGCTCATTCGCATAGTGTTCCGGTTTAAAGTCATTGATCATTGTTCTGATAGTTGTCACCATCCTCGCTTCCTCTTCGGAGGATATGGTGTCGATGCCTGGTGAGAGGTCTTCATGGTCGTGAATTTCCTCAGGGTAGTGGAGTGTGATCAGCTCTAGCGCGTCATTTTGACTGATGACCGCTACCAGATACTCGCGCTCTGCAAGTACGAATTTGGCGAGACCGGCCTTGTTCGTACGGGACATCACTTCCACCAGCAGCTGGTAAGCCTTTTCGCCCCCTTTTGCGGGAACGAGGTAATACGGGTGGTCGAAATAGACAGGGTCAACTTCCCTGACGTCGATAAACTCCAGGATCTCGATGGTGCGGCTCCGCTCCGGTGACACGGATTCAAGTTCTTCATCGGTCATGAGAACGTATTGGGAAGGCGCGATCTCGAAACCCCGGATGATCTCTTCCGGGGGCACCATGATCCCTTCTGTCGGACAGAACATCTTCCGGGACAGCCGGGAGTGGTCTTTCTTATGCAACAGATGGAACGAAGCCCGCCCTGGTTCGACAGCGGTGACCAGCCTGACCGGAATTGCCACCAGGCTGAAACTTATTGTCCCGCTCCATATGCCCTGAACCGCCATGGTACGCCTCCTGTTTGATAAAACATTTGCCCTTTACTCAGGCAGCTTTTTTCAGGCTTGCTTCAAGGGCCTGAAGCAGCTGGTCTGATTCCGTTGGAATCAAGCGCCGGGGAGGCAGGACCGTGATCTTTTCACCCCGTGATTTATTTTCTATCATGAGCCTAAGCTTTGCCTGATGCTCGTTCTGAAATTTAGCCGGTTCGAACGGAACCGTCAGCTGGTTGATCAACTCGCTCCCGATCCTCAATTCCTTGTCCGACAACAAGACCTTTTCCAGGTTGAATGATTCCGGGAGCACCACTTCATCAGCATACCGAAGTGTACTGAGACGCAGCAACCCGCCGTTCGCCTGCAACGCGCCGAAATAGGACCTCTTTCTCATGGTCCAGGTGCAGATGCCCGCAACATCCAGTGCTATCAGGGACCTGGCCAGCTCGGCATAGCCTTTTGCCAGGTTGTCAGGCTCCAGGTTGTAGGCACGATTGAGGTACAATGGCCAGATTTGAGAGTTTTTCACGAATTCGTGGACCACGACCACACGGTTGTTTTCCGAAGCAGCCTCCTCAAGTTCTTCCGGATCAATGAGCAGATATTTGCCCTCCTCCAGTTCGAAGCCCTTTAATTGTTCTTCAGCCGGCACCGGCTGTTTATCAACAGCGCATATCATTTGTTGTCGCAAGCGCACCTTGTCCGGCTCATGAAGCAGATGAAACTGGAGCCTTTCCTCCCTGACCGCGGAATGGAGTTTCACAGCTATATCCGTTTCACCAAAATGTATAATTCCCTTCCAGATAGTTCCCGCAGCCATGCGAAGCCTCCCGGTCTTTCGTAATTTAAAAGGGATAATTAAAATCCTCTATTAATAGGATAGCACCGGATGGCAACGGCGTCAACGGGTGCGGTGACTATTAGACACTAAAGGAGATTTGACAAAGCGCTGACCCTATCCAATGGAGGAAAGAATGGCACCCTGGCCATTATGTGCATATGCTCAGTGCTATAATTAACGTAGGATGTTATCAGGAGATATTGCAGGAAGGAGGAGATACGCCATGAAAGCGCTTACACTGACGTTGTTTGTCGTAGTAGGAATTATGGTAGCCGTTTCAGTCGGACTTCCAGCGGAGAATGTATTTAAAGCCGTGCTGTCAGGCGACGAGGACATGCCGATGGCAGTCCCGACTAAATCAACCGGCGACGTGAAAATCATGGTGAACAAGGACGGTGCGGAACTTACGTTTGTCCTGACCATCAATAAGATTGAGAACGTAACTGCTGCTCATATTCATGCGGGCAAGAAGGGAGAAGAAGGTCCGCCGATTGTAGGTCTGTTTGGTGGACCGAAGAAAGACGGCATGTTCAGCGGCATTCTTTCCCGAGGGACCATTTTAGATAAGGACCTGTCAGGTCCGCTGGCGGGTAAAACGGTAGCAGATCTTATCAAAATGATCAAGAACGGAGAAGCCTATGTGAATGTCCATACCATCGCACATCCGGGAGGAGAGGTTCGCGGCCAGCTTAAATAACAATAGTCTTTCACAATTTGTTCAATTTACGACCAGAGGAGCCTGCACACAACAGACTCCTCTTATTTGTCCGTCATCGTCATGGCGATAGGCAACCTCTACGCAGGTTCTATGGTTGCAACCAGGGAAAGGGAGCGTAATTGCTCCTGATGGTGCTCAGCCTGTTCGTACGGTTCCACCGTACAGAGAGCAATACCTGAATTGTGGGCTTCAATCATGATCTGTTCACACATCGCCAGCTCGAATTTGAACACCTGCAGGAGTGCGCGGACCACATGTTCCATGGAGTTTACGTCATCATTATGAAGCAATACGTTATACAACGGATTATGAGTAACCTCGCGGTCCGTGTTCATGCCTGGTTGCGTTAGGGGAAGAGCTGTTGCCAAGGGATCCTCGTCAAACTTTATTGATCGGCAGGGTAAAGAAGAATGTACTCCCCTTGCCCTGTGTGCTTTCAGCCCATATTTTGCCGCCATGATGTTCGATGATCTGTCGGGCGATGGATAGACCAAGACCCGTGCCTTCGATCTCCCGGGTGAGTTGATCTCCTGATCTCTGGAACTTGTCGAATATTAGTTCAAGATCTTTTGCTGGTATGCCCAGGCCGGTGTCCGTGATCTCCACAACGATCCGCTGCCCCCGGTCCTCCTCATGTCGCGCCTGAATCTGGATGGTTCCTCCGGACGAAGTGAATTTTATTGAGTTCGACAGGAGATTGTTCATCACCTGGACAATCCGGTCACGGTCGCCGATTATCACAGGAAGGTCCGACGGGATGGTTGCGGTCAGATGGATGTTCTTTTTTCTCGCCAGCACATGGAGCGCATCGACGGAATCGCGGACAACATCGTCAATAGATACCGCCTCCTGCCGCCAGCTCATTTTCCCCGCTTCGATTTTGGCAAGGTCCAAAAGGTCGGTAATAAGCCGGTCAAGCCGGTTGCTCTCGGAGTTTATCGTTTTCAGAAGGGTCACCCTTCTTTCGTGGGACATGGTCGGTTTCATAAGAATAATTTCAACGAACGCTTTGATCGAGGTCAGCGGGGTCCTCAGCTCATGCGATACGACGGACAGAAAATCGGATTTCAGTTTGTCGAGTTCTTTTAGTTTCCTGTTTGCCTCCTGCAACTCCTCCGTGGACGCCATGAGATCGGCAACCGTGCTCTCCAGGTTTATTTTATGCGTCTCAAGTTCTTGATCGCGCTCCTGAATCTTCGACAGCATTTCATTAAAGCCGCTTGCAAGCGCAGCCAATTCGTCTTTTCCCCGGTCAGGCGCACGCAGAGAATAATCCTTGTTCCGGGAGATGCCTTGCATCAGGTGCACAAGGTCTGCTATGGGGATGGTGATGACCTGCATCATTTTCGACACCAGAACATACGCCACCAGGAGCGAGAAGACCATGACCATGGCAGCAACATTCACATACCGCAGGAGAAGTTCATAGAGCTTCTTCAGGTCGGACCTGATATAGACGCTACCGATCCGCTTCCCCCGCAGGCTGATGTTATGATACAGGGAAACGTGTTTGATGCCAAAATGATATCCGACTTTCTCGGGCGGTGGAAACGGCAGGGGCTCGGTAATCTCCCCTCTCCGGTAAACTGCAAAGGGAGTATTCTTTTTCGTGTAAATGACTGCGTATTCAATGTGCTCATCCGCGCTCAGGGACCCCAGCGTTTCATCCGCGTCCTTCCGCACATTGAAAAGCAACGCAGCGGCGCATTGGCTGCCGACAATGTCAGCCTTGACGGAAAGATCGCTGACCATCGCGTTTTTGAATGAAATTAGCTCAGCCCAGGCCATAAAGAGGCCCGCAAAAAGCATGGCGATCCCTGTGGTGAGAAGGCTTATGAGAATGAGCCGCTGTTTCAGCGGTATGTGTTGAAACAAAGGCATGTCAGTCTCCGGAGGGGGCCAGGCCGTACACAACGTTAGCGAGCTTCAAAAGTTTTGAACTGATGGACAACCCCGTCTTCCGAGCGGAAGCCGCGTTTATTTCAAAACGAATTTTATTCTGATCGAGATAAAAGTTGATGATGACCCCGTTTTGGGCATATCCCGGAGTATCCCCAATCGTCAGCGTTCCGGTCCCCTGAAGGAACCGTACGATCCTCGGAAGATCGCGCTCCTCGGATGGACCTATGAACAGGACCTGACATGGTCCGGAGTCGGCAATCGAGTCGATGTGCCTGATCGTCAGTTTTTTCCCGATGGCATCCTGTCCCTGCAATTCATCGAATGCATTACGGTCGGGCAGTCTGCCGAGAAGGCACATCGTCACCGCATCAGCTTTTGCAAACAACGGTTTCGGCCATTCCACGAAGTTGAGTAAATTGCGGACATATGCAGCTTTTACCTCGTATTCGCCGGGTGTCCGTTCGGCGGCAGCGCATTCTCCGGCGCATATCATTACAATCATTGCGATTACAAGGTGTCGTATCGGTGAAACAAGTATTATCATTATTAATTCCAGCGGAGATCGAACAGCATTTGCAATGACCGATTCACCTGTCGGCAACAAAATCCCATGACCGAAGCGTCTTATAGATCCGCATCTTGTTGCTAAAAAAGGGCGCTCACCTTAACACGGTACGTGCGGCCATCCTGCGCTATACTGTCCAGGGGCACATGCTCTTCAGATGCCGGATCGCGATAGCTCTTGTCAAACACATTTGAGACGCTGAACGAAAGATCCAACCCCTGCACCACCTTCTGGGCCATAAGCGTTATATTCGTGAGATAAAAACCGTCCACATAATTGTTGCCGATGGTTCTTCTCCGGCTCACGTACTGCTCCTCAATCCCCGCCCTTATTCGTTCACTTGCCAGGGGGACGCTGAGGTTGAGTTTGGCGAGAATTCTGGCTGAATTCGTCAAAACCTCGTGGGTTTGCGCGTCATCGGTCCTCTGGAACGCAGCGCTTGCAATACCCCGCATTCCGTTCGACGACTTCCCCTCGAATTCCAGTTCAACACCGTTTGCCCGGATGCTGCGTATATTGTTGTATACAAGCAGGCTGTCAGCCGGGTCCGTCTGCAGGGTGATCAGGTCTTTGATCGCGTAATGGTATACGGAAATCGCACTGCGCACGCTGCTTGAGAGATAATGCTCATAGACGGCTTCGTATGTCGTGATCGTTTCCGGCTGAAGATCAGGGTTGGCTTTTGAATACAGAGAACCATCATTGTAGTACAGTTCATAAGCGTTCGGAGCCCGGAAAGCCCTGCCGTACAGCAGCTTGAGCGCGGAATTGGCGCCGGGATAGTATAAAAATCCGATTCTCGGATTTGTGGTTCCGCCGAAGGTTTCATAATGGTCGTAGCGAATGCCCGCATTAATAATGAGCGAATCAGTTACATGCACCTCATCCTGTCCGAAGACGGCCCACTCAAACGAATGCGATCGGTCGGCGAGTCTTAGAAAATAGGGATTACTGTCATAGTTCAGCTGGTTCTGGTTGATATTGTTCTTGCATGCCGCGCCAAAGATCAATTTACCGGCACTGGTCATAAGCGTGCTGCGCACTTCTCCGGACAACCATCGGCCGATGACATCATCCTTGTTGACGAGCATCAGCGGTGTGTCCGGCGCAACCGATACGTCATAAAGATAATCGCCGGCATACCGGTATTCGTCGTAGGACAATCGGGCGCTCATGTCTGAACGGCTGTTGATCGAGTGGTTGTAGCGCAGCTCCGCATAGCGGGCCTCGTCCGTGGTGAATGTTTTCGAGGTATTGAATACCGTCCCATAGGGAGCGGTGGGAATTGTTTTATCCCGAAGAGAATACCCCCCCTGGAGAGCGAAATCTCCTGACGCCGCTTTGACAAAAGCGCTGCGCCACCGGTCTGCATCCGCTTTTATTGCACGACCGTTGTTCGTTGTCGGGTCGTCATAGTCAGGGAAGTACAGGTCCCGCCCCTGGCTGCTTGCGGCGGTTTCTGACATGATCACCTGCGTCCCGGCAGTGTATGCGGCCCCGGTCGTGATGCGACCCTTGCGCGCATGGTAGCTCGATGCTTCCGCGGCAAGTTCGAGCCCTCCCACATCCTGTCCGTTTTTCGTAATAACATTGATAACGCCGAAAAAAGCACTGCTGCCGTAGAGCGATGAACTCGGCCCCCTGCTGATCTCGATCCTGTCTATAAGGTCAATATCAAGAACAAACTCCGTCCCGATCGCCGCTGTGTTGTAGACCGCATCGTTCAAAGGATGTCCGTCAACCAGCAGCAGTATTCGTGTATTGTAATCTCCGGGACGGCCGAATCCGCGCACACCGAGATACGCGTAATTGCGGTCATAGGTGACAGAGAACCCGCGGACACTTTTTAGCACATCCGCAAGTGTCCGGTATCCGTATTGGCGGATGTCGTCCGCAGTCACAATGCTGACAGAGGAAGGTGCTTCCGTGACTTTTTGCTCAAACTTGGACGCAGTCGTTACCTTCTGCACCTCGATATTCATCAGTTCCTCTAAACTTTTTTCGGACAGCTCGGTGGAGACGGCCATAGCAGCAGGGGTAGAAAGCAGAACATGAAAAATCGAGGATATCAGTACAATCAAAATCCGGGGAAGTAACTTCAAACAGGTCTTTATATGCATACTATCCTCCTGTTTCGAATCGAACAACTATGTTTCGAAGATTTATACCTAACATCTCACAAATATCATATGGCGATGCTATAGTGGAGTTCCGTATCTCAACGGAATTTCAAGTTAAGCACGGGATTGAAATCCCGATAACACAATGCTGCAGAAGGTAGGTGGGGGTATCTGTTCAGGACAGTTAAAAATCCGGGAACATTTTGATGGTGATTGTCTTCCCATTTTTGGCAACGGTTTTTGCGCTAAGAATGCCCCCTTCGATATATTCCATCTCAAAATTCTGGAATCCCTTTGATACCAGACTTTTGGCATCAGCCGGACACCCGCCTTCACACCCTGCGATGCCCTTGACCATGCGTGGAAGAAGCCCCCGGAGGTCTATATTGGTCAGAATGACCCCTTTGCCGGACATAAACTGCCCGATCTGTCCGGTAATATCATCAAGATCAAGATGAAAGGGATTAGTGATCGGTATGGAAAGAGCATCTTTGTCAACGCGTACATCGAGTTCCATTTTAAACCTCACCAGTAAAAAGATAAATAAACATCAGGTTAACCGCAAAAAGAACGTACTATAAATTATGCCAAAAGGCAAGGAGAAGTTGTTGCGATACAACTAGCACACAAGCCAACAAGTCCTTGACAACAAGACCCTAATATCCGATAATACGCGCGAATTACATGCGTATTATGGACCATTCAAAGGAGTAAGCTTTTGCCACCGGAATACCTGGATTTTGAAAAACCCATTGCCGAACTCGAAAAAAAGATTGAGGAACTCACTCTCTTTACCACCAACGGCAATATTGACCTTGAAGATGAAATACTCAAGCTTCACAAAAAGTCTGATCAACTGCGGGCCGAGATCTATTCCCGGCTCACGCCCTGGCAGAAAGCCCAGATATCCCGCCATTCAAGCCGTCCCTATACGCTTGACTATATTGAGGCCATGTTTACCGATTTCAGTGAAATGCATGGCGACCGGGCTTTTGCCGACGATCCCGCCATTGTTTGCGGCATGGCAAAGCTTGACGGGATGCCACTTGTGGTCATCGGCCATCAAAAAGGCAGGACTACGAAGGAACGGGTATACCGCAACTTCGGCCAACCGAACCCCGAAGGCTACCGAAAAGCGCTTCGCCTCATGGAATTCGCGGAAAAATTCAGACGACCGATTCTGACGTTCATAGATACCCAGGGCGCCTATCCCGGTATCGGTGCGGAAGAGCGCGGACAGGGTGAAGCGATCGCCAGAAATCTTTTTGTGATGTCCCGGCTCAAGACGCCGATTGTCGCCATCGTGATCGGCGAGGGCGGTAGCGGAGGCGCGCTTGCACTCGGCGTCGCCAACCGTGTGCTCATGCTCGAACATGCCACCTATTCAGTCATCTCTCCCGAGGGATGCGCAGCCATTCTCTGGAACAACGGCGCCAAGGCGAGCGAAGCCGCTGACCTTCTCAAAATAACGGCGCAGGACCTGTTCCAGATGAAGGTAATTGAAGAAGTCGTGGAGGAGCCAATCGGCGGTGCGCATCGCGATCCCCGAAGGGCCGCGGAACTGCTGAAAGAAGCGGTGAGCAGAAATCTCGCGGAGATCAGTTCCCTGCCCACAGAGGAACTCGTCCGCCTCAGATACGAGAAATTCAGAAAACTCGGCACATTCGACGCGATCTAGCATCCTGACAACTAATAAAAAAACAACCATGAGCGGTTCGGCGCGTTTGGGATACACGCTCTGTGACTTCAATAATATTATATCGTAGGGACCGCTCCCCGAACGGTCCGCACTATTTCGTTATGTTTTATATTTACCTTGGTGCAGTTCGAGTACAGTTGAAAACAGTTATTCGACTTCCTTTTTTAACAGTTCAACAGCCTTCGTGGTCCCCGCCATGGCTTCCTTCAGGTCTGCAAACGAGGACAGGAGAAGTAGCAAACAATACTCGCCCGCAACCGGTACGAGAAGTTCATTTCCCTCTTCCAGCGAAAACAACACCGCGTGAACCTCGCCCAGTTTCAGCCTGCCGGTTATTTCCCTGATGCGGTCCAGATGGATTTCCTTCCACGCTCCAAGAAATTTCATGTCCACGCCGGCTTCGCCGTACAGGGCAATCGATTCTCCTTCACCATCGAGAAAAATGACTGCCCGGGCCCCTTTTACCGACGAAACGAGGTCCGTCAAAATCTGGTCAAGCAATATGTCACCCCGAAGCAAAACAACGAGTTTGCATTACCTGTCACGTGAATATCTGGAAGAACAGAAGTGTCACACCCGCACCAAGCACTGCACCAGCCAGCACCTCGATCGGCCGGTGTATCCCCGCTGACCACCTGCTCCAACTGACCATAACGGCGAGGACAAAGGTGAATATTTCAAGGGTAAAAGAACCTGCCAGATAGAACGTCGTGATCCATATGGAGAAAGAAACCGCCGCATGTCCGCTTGGCATGCCGCCTCGCAAGGGTTCCCCTTTGCCCAGGAGCGCCTTGATAATGATTACAATAATGGTCACGACGGATAAGGATACAAAGGCCACGACATCGTGCGGGGCTTTTCTGACCTGCCATGCCCCGGTTGCAAATGAAGCCTTTAGCGCCGGGTACAGGATCAGATATCCCAGGATCAGAGCGCCGACGGCCGCGATTAACACAACGCCGGCGGCAATGTCCTTGGCGATCTTTGCCAAAGGGTGGTAGGTTTCAGAGATCATGTCCACAGTCACTTCGATGGCGGTGTTCAGCATCTCCGTCACGAGCACCAGGATGATAGCCATGGTCAACAGAATGAATTCGGTCCGTGAGATGTTGAGAAAAAGGCTGAGGACCAGCGCTGTCAGCGCGGCGATAAAATGGTATTGCATGTGGCGCTGGGTCTTGACGGCATAAATGATGCCTTCGATCGCCAGATTGGCCTTTTGCACCCAGGTTGTCGGTTTCATGAGGCCATACCTGCAAGCAGTTTTTGCTCCTTTCTTCTCATGCGCGCCGCTTCATTTCCACCGGAGACATGGTCATAACCCAGCACATGCAGGATTCCGTGGACCAGGAGCCGATCGAGTTCCCGGTCGAGTGCATGACCGGCTTCCCGTGCCTGGCGCACGGCCACAGGAACGGAGATGACGACATCACCCAGATTATCCGGCTGGATCTCAGGGAATTTTCCTTCCCGCAGCGAAAAAGAAAGAACGTCCGTGGTCTTGTCCATGCCGCGGTAGCGTCGGTTGAGCGTACGCATGGCCCGGTCGCCGACGAAGAGAACACTCAGCTCCGCGTCAGGAAGCCCCATGCTTCGAAGCAGACGTGCGAGCCTCGACCGCAGGAGCGATATCTTCAGATCCTGTTTCCTCTGGCTGTTTTTTATCCTGATGATCATTTCGCTTCCCTTCTCCCGTCAGGTCAACGCCCGGGTAATCGATCCGGTGGTGAAAAATGCCGGTAAGAATGAAATTAAAGCTGCGCGCGATGTCGCGCAGGTCCTTGAGCGTCAGGTCGCAATTACTGAGCTGATCATCGAGGAAAATGCGGGTGATAACGCTGTTCGTCAATGCTTGGATCCGCTGGGGTGATGGGTCCTCGAGCGTTCGGGACGCCGCTTCGACCGCATCAGCCAGCATCACGATAGCGGCCACTTTCGATCGCGGTCGGGGGCCCGGGTAGCGATAGTCAGCTTCGGCAATTGTCTCGGACGGCTGCAGCTCCCTCGCCTTCTGATAAAAATACGATATCAACGACGTACCATGGTGCTGATGGATGATATCGATCACTACGGACGGCAGCCGGTGCTCCCGCGCAATATCAACACCTTCCTTGACGTGGGAGGCAATGATCAAACTGCTCATGGACGGCATCAGGCGATCATGCTTGTTCTCGGAAACATGCTGGTTCTCGATGAAGTATTCGGGTTTTCTGATCTTGCCGACATCGTGATAATATGCACCGACGCGCGCAAGAATGGCGTTCTCATTGATGGCCTCAGCGGCAGCCTCGGCCAGATTGCCGATTACGATGCTATGGTGATAGGTGCCGGGAGTTTTATAGACGAGCTTCTTGAGCAAGGGATGGTTGGGGTCGAGCAGCTCCAGGAGCTTGATGTCGGTTGCGATATCGAAAAACGACTCGAAAAACGGCAGAGAAACGGACACGACCATCGCCACAAGAAGAGAACCGAAAATACCCGAGGTAAAGTCCTCGATCCCACGCGTCATGAGCACGCCCCGGTAAAGGTCGATCCCGAGGATGGCCACGACGTTCACCGCCCCTGTTTTGGCGCTTGCCCGGAGCACTGCCGTCCTTTTTTTACATTGGACCACGGAAAGGCCCGCCACAACACTGCCCAGAAAATAGTACATCGGAATAAACGGATCCCCCTGAAACAGGATCCCGAGGAGTATGCTCGACAGGAACGAAAAACCAAGGGCAAGATGAAAATCGAGCAGCAGGCTCACCAGCATGGCGCCGCTTGCGACCGGGAGGGCGAAGCCGAGGGTGTTGGGATCGACGTGGAGCCGATCGGCGACCAGCGAGAAAATGTGTTTCGAGAACTGCGAGATCACGACCGTTATGAGCAGGAGGAACGCCAGCAGAAAAATCTTTCGGGTATCAAGCAACAGCGTGGGCCGGTACCTCCTGATGTCCCGGTAGAACAGGTAGAAGAACAACATGACGAGCAGCGTCAGACCGCCGAATGCATAGGGTTTTGCGCCGATGCCTTCCCTGCGGGCAATTTCCTTCAGGATAAGCGCCGCTTTTTCCGTAACCCTGCGGCCGGCCTCGACGATAAGATCTCCCTTGCTCACCCGGTATGAGAGCACGGTCTGGTCGGAAAGAGGAAACTCGACATACAGGGTATAGGGAGCGGTGATGTCCTGCGATGCCACATCGCCTTGCTCAAGAAGCGGTATGCGGGGCAGCAGGATAAATGCCAGGAGAGCGGCGACGATAAGGGCGATCGTCAGATTGGACATGCGCACTACGAGAGGAGGTCCGGCCAAAGCCCCTTTTTGCTCGCCGTCCTGCACAGGCACCACAGGCAGGAGCTTCAGAAGCGCGCTATTCTTTTTGGTCATCTGTTGCCTCGTGTTTTTCGTATGCCTTGATGATCTGCTGCACCAGTTTGTGGCGCACCACGTCCTTGTTCGTGAAATAAAAGAATTTGATCCCTTCGATGCCTTCGAGGATGCTCTGAACCTGGATAAGGCCGGAGCTTCTTCCCGTGGGCAGGTCGATCTGGGTCACGTCGCCGGTGATCACGGTCTTGGAGTTGAAACCCAGGCGGGTAAGGAACATTTTCATCTGTTCGGCGGTGGTATTCTGCGCTTCATCGAGGATAATGAAGGAATCGTTCAGCGTACGGCCGCGCATGAACGCGAGCGGCGCGATCTCGATGTCGCCTCGCTCCACCAGCTTGTTGGCTTTTTCCGTTTCGATCATGTCGTAGAGCGCATCGTACAGGGGCCGGAGGTATGGATGGACTTTTTCGTAAAGATCGCCGGGCAGGAATCCGAGCTTTTCTCCGGCCTCCACCGCGGGTCGTACGAGGATGATCCTGCTCACCTCGCGCCGCAGGAGGGCCGAGACGGCCGTGGCCATGGCAAGATAGGTCTTGCCCGTGCCTGCGGGGCCGATGCCGAAAACCACGTCGTGCTTTTTGATCGCCTCAATATATTTGCGCTGTGCCTCGTTCTTCGGAACTATTGGTCGTTTACGTCCGGATACCGGGATATTTTTTTGAAAAATATCCTTGAGAGAGGCCTCGGTATCTCCAACAAAGGCATCTATGGCGGCAGTTACCTCTTCTTTGCGGGTAATGATATTGGAGGACAACAGGTCGACGAGCTGGTGAATAAGGCGCTCAACCTGGGCTACCGAGCCCTCATCGCCCTCTATCTGGACTTTGTTGCCCCGTGCGCTCAGTACCACGCCATAGGTACGTTCGATTTGCCTGAGGTTCTTGTCCAGGTCTCCGAAAAGAAGAGGAAGTGACTGTTCGTTATCTATGGTAAGTTTAGATGCGGTTGTTTTCATTGATTGCCGGGCAGGCCGAGGCCTGTTTATGTTGGGCATATTAGCATTTCGATAAATCAAAGTCAAACAGTGCTGCTTGATCCCCTGCCGATATTGACAAAGGAAATACTACGAGATTTTAGCATAAAGCGGCCCTTGGGATGCTCTCCAAGGGCCGAATGAAATTGAAACAATATTTAACGAGTTTGCATAAGTTGACACCTATTTAGTGTCTGTATTTAATGTCCTTTTAGTCATGCTGGACTTGATCCAGCATCCAGAATCTACTAAAAAGACTGGATTCCTGCCTCCGCAGGAATGACGGACTTAGAGAAAAATCAATTAAAAACAGAGCCTACTTGATCACCCTAATCACATCCACTCCCTCGAATAACGTGCTGCCAACCATGCCTGTTACATGAACAGGCACCTGCGCGCCCGATGAAAGGACGGCAATAACCGAGCTTCGATTGAACTTCACGGTCAGGACCGAATGCTCGTGTGAAGAATGATCATACTCGCAGCCGTGCTCTTTCAAAGATCCAGTTATCTCAAATGGACTCGGTTCGGCACGAACAATTCCTTCGAGACGAATCGAGGAGATGTCGATATCCGATGCCTTGAAGCCATGCGGCAGTTCTATCTTCACCTTGACCCAGTTCCCTTCGCTCTTCTTGTTCAGCGTCTCGGGCTCGAACTCAATTTCAGCAGTTATGCCTGTTTGCGTCAGATGCACGGTGAAACTTGCCATATTCGTCCACGGCCCATAGAGATTGCCGTCAAAGGCCCGGCTGCGCCACTGATAGACCGTGTTGTCTGACAAAAGAGAGCTGATCGTGACCGAAGTGATACCCGAACTGCTTTCGACAACACCCGAGATTGCGGTAACGAGCGTACTGTTTCCATAAACCTCAAAGTCATAGGTAAGACTCGGGCTATCGGGATCGATCGCATTTACCACCGCGAGCACAGGCGTCAGCGTCGCAACCGTGCTTGCGTTTGCTGGAGCCGAGAGCGTAGGAGCGCTTGGCGCATCGTTCGCCGTGTTCACCATGAAAGAAGCTTGCGGCGTCCAGGCGCTGAAGAGTTCCCCGTCGTTTGACCGGCTCCGCCAGTAATAGATCTGGTTTTCTGTTAGCGCCAGCGGCGTGCTCCAGGCCGTTATCTGGGTGGTTTCAGCAAATCGCGTGGTACTTGTAACCAGCGTAGTAAGACCAGCGTCGCTGTAGACTTCAAAATCATACGTCAGGGCATCCCTGTCCGGGTCAACAGCATCATGGACTGACAGGGTCGGGAAGAACACATTCACGCCTGAACCGTTTGAGGGGTTCGCGAGTATCGGCGTTGAGGGCGGTTCATTCACCGCATTAGCGAAGAATCCGACAGTGCTTGACCAGGAACTTTCAGCCTGACCATCGCTTGCTTTTGACCGGACATAATACTGTGTGTCCTCTTTAAGGCCGATAACGTGCCACGTTGTCGTTCCCTGGCCCTCTGCTACGCCACCCGAACGGATAATGTTTAGTGAATCAAAGGTGGCGACCGTATCCAGCTCGAAGAAGTACGTATTTGCCGGAGAATCTGGGTCAATGCTGTTCGTAATTTCGACATCAGCATCAAGTGATGCAACGGTAGACCCGTTCATGGGTGTTTGTATGGCCGGCATGGTCGGCGCTTCGTTCGAAGTGTTGACGAAGAAGTTTCCCGTGGTTGACCATGGTCCTGTGATAAGCCAGTCATCGGCCTGCGCTCGCCAGTAGTACCAGGTATTCTCACTCAGATTTACCGGGATCTGCCACGATGCAGCTCCCTGACCAGATGCAACACCGAGAGTGGATGCCACGATCTGCGTGAACTCTGGATCAAGTGTCACATCGAAGTTGTAGGTAAGACTCGTGCTGTCCGGGTCAGTTGCATTGGTAACGACAAGCATCGGCTTGGAGACAGAAATCTCATTTCCCGCCGCGGGACTGCTGATCAGGGGCGCAGTGGGCGGATCGTTTGCCGTGTTAACCCGGAAGAAAGCAGGATTCATCCAGGGGCCGTAGAGCCAGTTGTCATAGGCCCGGGCGCGCCAGAAATAGGTTTTGTTTTCTATGAGAGCTTGAGGCAATGTCCACGACGTTATTCCCGTTCCCGGGGTGAGTAACCCGGATGTTGCCACTAACTGTGTAAGAGCGCTGTCGCTATAAAGCTCGAACTCGTAGGAGAGCTTGTCGTCATTCGGGTCCGAGGCATTGTTCACGGAAAGGAGCGGTGTCAAGGTCAGGACATCGGCGCCTATGCCGGGCCCTGCGAGCGACAGGGCGGATGGCGCACCCTCTATCCGGAAATAGGTCCCGGCAAGGGTCGATTCCGTCCCGTTAATGTTCGCACGCAGGATAACGAGATAATCCTTGGCCGTATACCAGGCTGTATCAATTTGAACGCTGTTTGAGGCATACGCTCCCATGGCAAGGGTTGTGGGGTATGGGAACGCATCATAAACAGTCTGGTCAGAGGCATTGACTGTAAGCACGGTGAGTGTCATATTCTGCAAATCGCTGTTGCCGATGTTCGTAACATTGTAGATCACGGTCGCGGTTTGTCCGGACAGCAATTCCTGGGTGTCCACAGTCACCCGACCCTTGAGCATTGATGCTGGATTAAAGGAGCCATTTATGGTGAGTGTCTGATTCCCTGTCGCGATAATCGTTCCAGTTGAATCTCGCAGCGTGAGGGTGACTGGATAGGTTCCTGCCGCGTTCGTGCCGATGTTCCAGTAGCTTTTGAACGTGAATGAAGCTCCGGGCATGAGGGTAGTGATGGTTTTGGTGTCAGTAAATAGTTCACTCCCTGACCCTTGACCCATGGCCCCTGCTACTACGATTTCGGCAGTGAGGTTCCCAAGCACGGCGTTCACGCTCTGACTTGCAAAGGTGGATGTGATCTCAGCTGTTTCATTGGGATTGTAGCTTATCTTGTTGGTAACAACCTTTGCGTCGGCCCTCGTGTCTGGTAATATTTCAAAGGAAACCCTGTTCTCGGCAACCACACCCGCGCCTGTTGATAACGTTATGTGGACTTGGTACTGGCCGGAGGCGGTATTGCCGGTATTCCAGGTAAAGGGGAATGTCCGCATTGGCACAGCCATTGGCATACCGAGGACCGGTCGAACTTCCGCCAAAGCCGGCGCCGCGCTGATGCCAAGGGCAAAGCTGGACAAGGTGGCGATCGTGGTCCTTGCGCCAAAGGTTCCATTTCCGTTGCCGGGATAATATTCAATGGAATCTCTGGTTTGAACAGCGGCAACAATATCCAGATGTCCGTCGTTATTAAAGTCCCCGCAATCAAACCCGGCGGCGTTATTGCTCATTGGCAGAGACGATACCAGGGTCGGAGACGAGAAGTTACCCGCTCCGTCGCCCCTTAGTAAATAGGTGTCATTGCTTGCGGCTTTGTGAACGATGATATCAATCTTGCCATTCTCGTCAAAATCGCCGGTAGTTACACCATAGGGGTTGGTCCCGACAGTGCCAATTTGGACCGGCGTCTTGAATGTCCCGTCGCCCAACCCGCTATACATATAGATTGCACCATTTGCATAACTTCCAGCAATAAGATCGATGTTGCCGTCGCCATCAATATCCGCCGCGGACTTGCCCCTGAAATATATCGATCCGGACGGCGCGGGAATGATCGAGCTGACGAATGTTCCGTCGCCTGCTCCTTTGAACAGGTACAGCAGATTACTATGACCGCTGACAACAAAGTCCTGGTGACCGTCCTTATTAAAATCAGCGACAGCCATGTCCATCAGGGTCCCCGCTGTTGTAATCGAACCGATTTCAACTTTTTGATTGAACGTATTCGATCCATCTGCTTTGTTCCGATAAAAGTATAATTTGCCGGTATAACCTGAGCCGGAAATAATATCCGAGAAACCATCACCGTCAAAATCATCCAACACAATTCCACGGGTGGAATCGGTAGCCGTAGTCAGGTCATCAACCAAAACTGCCGGCCCGAACGTCCCGTCGCCGTTGCCGGTTGCCGTATAAACAGTTCCCTCTTCGGTGACAAAAGCCATGAGCTTGCTGGTGTTCGGCAACTTAGTGTTCGTAGATAACGGCTTTTGGCCGTGGTCAGCGGTATCGAAATACAACGCAAAATACCGTTGCGTGTTAGCCAGGGTCAAGCCGTCCACGAGCCAGATGACCGTGGCATGTGTGGCCGAGGTAAAGCTGACCTTCGCCTGCTTTTCGCCGAGCAGATCGCCGGTACTGCTCGTCTCGTAAATTCTGAGAGAGTTTTGATCAATCGTTGTCGCGGTAATGCCGAGCGTGTTTAGAATTGCAGTAAAATCAAGCGTTGTTGCCGCCAGCGCGTCTTTTATTAGTTTTGTGGAGGTCAGGGTTGCCGGAATCCGGTAGGACCACTGTGTTGCCATGTCCTGTACGGATAAGGTTCCGGCTTGAACAACCACGTTGCCGGCCGCGTCCTCGATATTCACCGTACTGGCGCCGCTCCAGGGCTCAACATTATAATTAGCAAGGGAGATGGACATACGCACGTCCGAATCCGCCTGGTAGCTCGTTTTGTCGAGCGCGAGGGCCGATGTGACGCCTGCTGGCTGAATGATAACCGGAATTGTTGCGGTATTATCGCTCTCATTACTTTCCGCAATAGTGTTTCCAGGGTCGATTTCAACGAAGATCGTCTGCTGTCCTGCGTGGCCTGTGGTCTCGAAAACCGCCTGGATTGAAGTGGATTCACCTAAAGCCAGAATCGGATAGATCGTTTGCGGTATGGTCTGGCCGCCTGTTGAGGGATTTCCGAGGGACAGGGTGACCAATATATTGCCCGTTGATGCGCCACGATTCGTGATGCGTGCGGCAACCGTGATTCTATCCCCTTCCCTGGCGGATGTTGGCGCTATCTGTACATCGCTTGTGGTGATGACAAGGTTTGGCAGGATTGGCGGTTCAATGCTTATGGTAAAGAAGGCGCTGTTATTACCCTCATTGGTTTCTGGAATACTGTTCTCGCTGTCCACGACGACATACAGAACATTCAGCCCTGATCTGCCGAGGGTATCAAACGTGAATGACGCAGTTGCCGATCCTGTAGCCGGTATGGATGATAGTGTCTGCGCAGTCCCGAGTTGCGTGCCTCCTGCCATCGGATTTCCGTCATAAAGACGTAGTGACACGTTCGCTGCAGGGAAGAAGCCCACATTTCTAACAGTAACAACGATTGGAACTGAGGTCCCTTCGTAATGCGGTCCCGAAGAAACGGAAATGTCCTCCGGGGATATCGTGAGGTCCGGAAGGCCGGTACTTGCTGTAAGTAAAAATGATGCCTGATTGTCGTCTTTGCTGCATTCGGATATCACCTTCATCGGATCTACCACGGCAGTGACCGATGCGAGGCCCGCAAATGCGCTGCCCGCGCTATACGAGACATCCTGGTATTCACCCGGACGTAGCGTTACGGTGGTTAAGGCATGGCCAAGCAGTGTGGTTGAAGACGGGCTGTCATGGTAGAACGCAACATCCGCTCCTGGGGGAGTGTCCACGGCGCCGCCGTTTCCGACACGAACTATGATTGTGAGCGTTGAGCTGTCTTGCTGTACTCTGAGATACGATGCCGTGAGGTTCGGCGTCAAATACGGGTTCGAGCTTTCTCCTACCCGTGCCTGAGAGCGGAAGGTGTTGTTCATGAGCCAGGACGGAGCTTCGAACTGAGGAATGGTGTTGTCATCGTTGACATTCGTGACATGGTAGTCGTGCTGGTTCCAGACTTTTCGCGCCCCGACCCAGTCCGCATTTTTCGAGCCGTAAACCCTGAGGCCCGATCCGCTGGACACGACAACTTCGGCATGATTGTCTCCGTTTACATCAGCGATAATAACGTTCTGAAGACAGCCACCGCCGCACGAGCCAATGGCCTCTTGATAAAGAAGCGTCCCGCTTTTCCCGTCAAATATCGAGAAGTAGCCGTTCGTGGATATGAGAAACTCAGGCTTGCCGTCGCCATTCAGGTCAAACACGGTACCATTCGCGTTGTTGTCCCACCATGCACCCGTATTAAGGGTGTAGGTATGTTTCAGAATTCCGTTTTTGTCCAGAACGAAGTATTTGTTTTGTCCCCGGACACCTATTTCATTTTCGCCGTCGCCGTCAAAATCCGCGATAAGTGGCGGGCCGTCTGGTGAGCGATTAACCTGATAGTCCGGCTCAAGCGTCCTGACATTCACCGGACCCCATACAACTTTTCCGTTATGGTCCAGGAGAAATAGATTTCCCCCATAGCTGCCGTCAACCAATGCAATCCTGGGGTAGCTATCATCGTTGAAATTGCCGATGGCCGTGGGGCCGTCCGGCAATGACGTGTTCCACCACAACACCGTACCATCAATGTTGTAAGCAGCATTGCCCGCTACAATCTTCTTATTACCGTCGAGACCGAGATCGACGATCGTTGAAGTCCGCACTCCGCCATAAAAGATGCCCTGCCCTATGTATGCCCCGGGATGCCAGTTGATCGTTGATCTAACCGTGCCGTCGGCATTAAAGATCGTGCCGCCGACGATGATCTCCGGTGATCCATCCGCATCCATGTCCGCAATGACCGGAGCGCTGGAGGAATAATCCTGGATCGTCATATAGTAGGAGTGGGTCTGGTTCCAGGCGGCAACCTGGGCGTTATTGTCCCACTTGAGGGTCCCATCGTTATTGTATACAACAAGGCCGCCGCCCGATCTCGGCACAACGATCTCGGGGAGTCCATCATTATCTATGTCAGCAACAGCGGAAAATGCGGGGTCTCCCGCATAAATCGGATGACTGGGATTATTGATGGAAAATACTGTCTGTCCTGTATCCCCGCGTACTGCTCCAAGCAAAGCAGTGTCGTACTTTCCAAGAACAAAGGACGTAAATATAATATCTGTAATATCTTTGTCGTCTATCCTGCCGTCTCCGTTCGTGTCTTGAAGCGCGGCGATCACGGGTTGCTTCCTTATTGACTGATCCCCAGCTACCCAGAACTTCAACAATGGCTGTATCGGGTTCGCGGGCCGGTTCTCGCACGTATCGCACGAGCGCATGAGGTTGTTGTTCTCGTTCTGCTCGCGGATTGCGTCGCTGGAATCGATGAGCGCATAGATAGGCGCATGCAGGAACTTGACCGTGCCGGAGAGCGTCATGGTGACCATGCTCGCGCTTTCGGGCCAGATGGGGAGCGTGTTGGTGGCGCTGCTCAGGATGTTGTCCAGTCCAGGAGTATATCTTCCGTCAAGGTCAGTGTCCTCGAAGAGGATCACATTAAAGGAGGACGTGATTTTGTCATCGCCTTTGTTCTGGAAGTTTACGTGCGCTTTGCCGGAGATGGCCAGGGTCAAGGGGTCGGTGGCAACGGAAGTAAGATCAATACTGATCGGCACAAGGTCAGGGCCGAGGATTTCGCCGGGGGCTTTTACTTTTAGCGAGCGGATGGCGAGGTTGTTGTCTTCGTACATCTCGGTGACGACATTCTCGGTGTCCGCTATGGCATAGAAACGGTAGGTCCAGGGGATTGCTGTGAAGGGGTAGCTTACCGTTGATTTATTGTCTGCGGCGATGTTGCTTATTGGGAATGTTTGGAGCAAGGCCCCGCCTGAAGCAGGGTCGCCGTCGTATAAGGCGAGGTTGAACGCACCTGTTTGTTTGATGCCGGTATTGTGCGCTGTGATGGAAAGGACCACGGTATCGTTGTTTACGGGATGGCTGGGGGTGAAGACAAGGTCCGTTGCTGATATGGAAATATCCACCATATCCGCCATGATACGGGTGAAGGCAACGTTGTTGTTTTCATCGGATTCGACAATGCTGTTCATCCGATCCGCGATAACGTAGATATCGTGGATGCCTGAGGTGATAGTCCAGTTGGTTGAAATGGTTTGATTGGTTCCCGAGGCGATTGAAACGATTTGCGAACGGATAAGCATTCCGCCTGATTCAGGAGCGCCATCGAATATTTCGACGGTGAAATTGCTTGCTGCTTCGGTGCCTTGGTTCCTCACCTTTGCCGCGATTTGAACTGTGTCGCCAGCATGGGGTCGGTATGGCGTGAGGGTGATGTCGGATGAGGTTACGACAAGGTCAGCCATCCCCTGCGCGCCGTCTACCTGGATGGTGACAGTGCCGGTGTTGTTGGTTTCCGATAGTTCCTGAATCATGGATCCTGCATCCGCTACTACATAAAGCGTATGCGCCCCGCGTCCGGACAGGGTCACACCGAAAGAGAGTGAACGGGATTCCATGCCGAGGAGGCCGGAGACATTTGCTGTTGTAAGCAAATGCCCTGAGCCTGTCGAAGGGTCTCCGTCATAGAGGCTCACGGTAAAGGCGTCCGCTGCGCTTTCGCCGAGGTTGCGGACTTTGTATTCGAGGGTGAAGGCTGTTCCGGATGAAGGGGTATATGTTGAGGGTTTGAGGTCTTCGGAGAATATTGCGAGGTCAGGCGCGGTTGCGACCCAGATACGAGTTGAAGATTTATTGTCGATTTTGGAGGTTTCAGAGATTTGATTTTCAGGATCAGCCACAACGAAGATTGTCTTGTTGCCTGTGCCGGAGAATGCGGCAGTCACGGAGAGCGGAGTTGATGAGTTCGGAGTGAGAGATGAGATAGTCTGGTCTGTGCCTATCTGTGTTCCACCCGCATTTGGATCGCCGAGGTAGAAGCGGACGAGAACGTTGGATGCAGTGTCATATCCGCTATTCTTGACTGTTGCCGTGATCGTTGTCTCTTCACCGTCACGGGGCATGGGCTTTGAGAGGGCGATGGATGAAACCATAAGATTAGGCCGGGCAGCAGCTAATGCCTGAAGAGCAAGGGCTGTGGAGTAGGGATCGTCGTTCCAGGAGCCGTTAGCAAGCTGAGAAGAACTGAGATAATTTAATCCATTCAAAATAGCCTGAGTGCTTCCGTTGCCGCTTTCGATCAAAGACATTATGGATAAGGCGGTTTCATAGACAATGGATTGACTTGAGCCAAAACCACCGTCTGCATTTTGTTTGGTAAGAAGATAGGATGATGTCTTATTGATGGGATCTTGAAGCAGGAATAATGAATTGTATGAAGACAAAGCACGCAAGGTGATTGCCGTAATATATGCATTACTCCCATCTCCGGGCAAAACTCCCCAACCTCCGTCTGGGTTTTGACTTGTTGTTAGGAAATTTACGGCTTGATAGAGGACTGTGATGTCGGAATTATCTGCTGCCTTCAGTGCCTGGAGGGCGAGGGCGGTGTCAAGGAGATAACTGTTGGGGCAATCCGCCGCGCCTCCGAAGCCTCCATCCGAATTTCGGTAGAGGAGCAAGTTTGAAACGTAACCCGAGGTATCCTGTCCCGCATGTTTGAGAGAGATAATCTGGCGGGAAAGATAATCCGTCGGTGAAATAAGTTGTCCGGTCAACCACTGGATGGCTGAAACGTATGCCGCGTTTGTTGGATCAAGAGAATAGCCCGCGTCTATCGCTGTTGCGGTGGAATAATATTCTGTGGTAACCACCTCAGGCCAATAGCCAGTCGATGTTTGGGCAGAATACAGCCAGGTGAGACCAGATGAAATATGTGGAGACTGGGCAAAGGCTTGTGAACTTATGTTAAGCGATATGATGAAAACAACGGTGCCGAGTATTCTTTTCCACATAGTTCCTCCGAATAGACCAAAGCACGGGATTATTCGATGATATAGAGAGATCCATTAACGTCATGTGACGTACTGTATAATTATTTTGTTTCAGCAATAATTTTAATCGTCGCTTGATCAATTACTGCGTTCACGGCTTTTAATTTAACTTCTTTCAATAAATCAACGTAACCCTCGAAATGATCCGAAACGTCAATAGCTCCACTTGTAAGGCTGCTATCGAAAATGCCTCTTATTTTATTCCTATATTGCGGTTCTTTTGCCCAGTTGATAGTGGTTGAATAATTTCCAGAGCTGGCCATCCGAAAAGTGCTAACACTGTAGATCATTTCCCAGTTACACTCCTTAATGCTTTTAAAATCACTTTTTCTGATAACCTTCTCTGTTGTAATAATCGTTGTCTTAGATAAAAGCGCAAATAGACACAGCAAAGCCGACGAAATAAAGCCTAAGAATATAAAATGAACTTTTTTAGACAAAATGAATGAAACAAGGCAAAAAGCTGCAAGCCCTCCAAAGATTGAACCCGAAATGATGATATGTCGTTTTTTTATTTTAAATACACTCATGCACAACTCTTTTTATAGAATGTTAAGTTCCCGATAGCGTCAATCACCCAAGAAATACGACGATGCAATTGGTTAATATCAACAACAAAATAGCGATCCCGATTCGACGTTGCTTGGCTTTTTCTTTTGATAGTCTCTCCCATTCAACATTCATCATATTTTTACCCTTTTTTGATGTAAGTACTTCTCTAAAGTGATAAAGATAACCTATTAAAACAATAATAATGTAAGAGGAAATTACACCTTTATAAATCGTCATGTTAACATTAGAAAATGAGGTGAGTAACGCCCTCAGCAGATCAAATATGGCTGCCCATAGCGCGAGATATATTTTTGTTTCAAAAAAGATATATAGAAAAAACACTATAAACGTCAGCTCTCTGAAATAATTTATATCCAAATTCATTTTGTATTGTCCTCCAGCAAAAAAGCTATGACATTAATGACAACTATGCATGCCCAAAACACTAAATTGTCTTTTGACAGTGTAAAAAGAATATCAAAGCTCTCTTGTGGTGATTGGACTTTTTCAGTCCGCCGCTTTTCATAAATCATTGCTATTGCCACAATAAGAGCTAGAAAAGGAATGCCGACGATAAATAACCACGTCATATATTCTAGCGTTGGAGAAACAAACGGGATGGCCGGAAATAGCTTACGGAAAAGTATCACGCTACATACAAAATATGTCAGATAGCTAACAATCCATACCACAATTTTATCTTTTGTTTTCTTATAGTAATAAGCAATAAAAAGTACGGCCGACATAAGCTCTGCGCCCTTTGTCCACATAGACTCACCCCTCCAAACATTGTAATAATCTACGATTCCTATAATTAATAGCAACGAATTGATTATAGACATCCATAAGTTTGAGTAATAACCAAACAACGAGTGTGACAGTCATTGCTAATGGGTATTGTGCTTTTGACAAAATAGGCATGACTTTTTCCAAAAACATTTTGAATAATACCGTTATCTCTGCCTTCGTATCACTTGATAGCATTTGAGACAGAAGCAGACCTATCCCTAAACCCACAAATATTGCACCTAGTACAGCCGCAAACAATGGAAGACCAGTTGTAATAAATGCGCCGATTAACGCAACACCTAAACCGATTAAAATGCCGCAAATTATGCCAAGAAGCATTCCAAAAACCCACGCACCAGATAAATCACCACTTATCATGTATGAACCAGCCCCTGTATCGAGATCAGTTACAATATATCCACACCCATTCCAACCGTTGAAAACAATATTAGTCCTTGAAACTGTAACGATTTTCCCTGCATGGACAGCGTTTTGTATGTCTGATTTGACTGTTTCATCTACTTGAAGTTGTGGCAGCAGCGACTGAATATTATCTTGGTTGATAGTATAAATAGGAATGCCCTGGTCGTTAGCTATTTGCAAAGCCTTAACCGCTGAGATACCAGAAACTGAACTGTCATACGCCGAAAATAATTGCTCTGGAACTTCATGCTCCAGTGCAGATGACACCATACCTGACGATAACATATACTGTTTTACAGTGTCTACACTTCCATCTTCGCTGAACACAGTCTGCATGATTCTATCAACATCCATCCTCATGCCGCCAGCGCCTACGCGTATTGGGATACCGAAAAGATTTTGGACATCTAACGCAATCGAAAACATGCCGACTGAAGGCGCTCTGTAACGTATAACTCCCAGCGTTTTTAAAGACATTTCATCGTATGCATCGAGTTCTGCAAAATAGGTCGCTATCGTTGTAAACAACAAATCTCCGACAATGTCATCTTTAGTGATATTCGATAAATACTGCGCCTCCAGATTAATCTTTGTAGTTTGCAACTTCGTTTTGAGCACATTCAACCTTTGTACTCCTATTCGCCCCGTATCTACCCCAATGCCAAAATACTCCCCCGCCTTCACAATATTGTCGATATTGCTCAAGCCTATCCCCGGCTCATTGAGCGACATCGTAAATGACTGTTCTTTGCCCATCATAGAGAATGATCCGGTTGCTACAATCTGCCCATCGATACGGAGTTCAGACTTGAGGTTGATAAGGTAAGCGTGAAACGACGACGGAAGCTCACTCGGCTGAATAGGCGTGCCATCAGCATGCGGCGTAGGTAAAATCGATTCTATGACTGCTTGATCATTAGCAGTAGCAGGTGAGAATGAGAGCGTAATCTTCTTCCCAGCTATCTGCGGCATACTGGCGGTATAAGAAAGTCCTGCGCTTGTTCCTGTTGGATCGGGGATCCTGAAGCTCATAGTCTCCCGGAGAGTATCGGGCACCGTGGCAAATTCCGAGCCAACTTGGACGGTTATATATGGAAGCGTGCCAATAAGAATCGGATAATTCTGCTGGATGATTTCTTTTTTGCTTATTACGTCACCGACTGTGGCATTCGGATGGTTCTGCTGGATGTAGCTCTGTACCTGGGTCTGGTAGTCCTGCATGGTCTGCTGGACGAGCGCTGAGTTGACGTTTGTGATAGAGCCGTCTATCGTGTTGGTCGTAGCCGTCGAGAGAATCTGATTGGCAAAAGTTTGTGCGTCAAAAGGCACGGCGGATACTACGTCTATTCCCTGGGTATAAGTGTATTGCTTGTAGCTGGCATCGAGCGGCACCCAACTATCACCTTGTTTATGAACGGCCCCGCGACTTGGGATCATATCGATGAACGCGCTTACCCATACGTGTTCCATTCTTGCGTATTTGTAGACACTGCCGCTAGTCTTGAGGAGCGTTACGGGAATGCCATTGGTGGCCAGAATAGTTCCGACCATCTTCGGATCAGTTACTCCGCCGACCCAGTTCATTGCTTTTTCTATTGGTATATCGACAGTGCCATATACGTAATGGGCGTAGATACCCGATACTCGCAGCAAACTTATGAGCAAACTGGCCGTGTCGATGTCGTTGCAAATCTTTGACTGCAAACACATGTCCGCGCCCTGGATGGAACCGTAGGTCGGCGCGTATTCTATGTTTGAGCGCACCCATTCGTAGATTCGAACTGGGTTTCCTCCCAGCTCCTGTGCTTTTGCGCGGATAGCGTCGGTAAACTGAACGTCTGGTGTTTCCGCCAGATCATCGGCAATTGGCTGGTCTGTGGCCTGCGCGAGGAGTAAAGGAGATGGATCGGAAAAGGCGATTTGCGGCGCTGAAAGCTGAGTGCCTAACGATAACGGCACATCACTGGCAATTTCATTGATTGCCAGGAGAATGGGTTTTTGCTTGGGCATGGCTGCCAGGATATCAGGCAGTATATGACTGGCGGCTATTTTCTGTTTGTTTCGCAGCTTTTGCTGCG